>ERZ1673736.26-NODE-26-length-209328-cov-27.245067_pt1 | contig 209328 bp, 198 predicted proteins | sample MGYA00580212_ERZ1673736 | MGnify/ENA primary metagenome ERZ1673736 (study PRJEB41218, sample SAMN15661752) | gut metagenome | host: Homo sapiens | place: Canada: London | collected 2015-08-20/2019-03-30 | study: EMG produced TPA metagenomics assembly of...
AAGATAAAAATAATTATTGACTTTTCTTAGCAGGTTTCATTCGTAAGGCATTCGATACACACGGAATAAAAAGTAGAAAGCCGTTCCAGTGAATGTGAAGAAGGTGTTGGAAATAGTTAAGCGTCAAAATTATGCGTTGGGTTTTCGAAATTTGCCTGTTTGAGCCGAATGGCGAGTTGCAAATTTCGGAAGCCCGTTTTTAGCATAATTTTGACGCTTTAGTATTTCCCGCCGACGGAACCTGAACAGGAACGGCTTCCTACTTTTTATGCAGGTCCGGGTCGTCGTGCCTTTCTGAATTAAATCCCAAACAATTCTAAAATCCGGAACTCCTCTGCCTCTTTCCCTATCTGACACAACAGACACCGCATTCCCGCATCCGTGATCTTACCATCCAGTGTCATAGTTACTTTCTGATTCCCATTTTCTGTCATCAGATTCATAGCATCAATCTGGATTCCATTTAACTTTGTCATGTTCACGAACAGGTTCAGATCACTTGTCTCTTTTGGGCAGGTAAATCCAATCTTTACCTGTGTATGTTCGGTCTCAGCTGTCAGTCCTGCTGCCGCCAGAGCTGCCGTCATAACTTTTTCCTGCATCTCTGGTAATAATTCATATTCATATTTTCTGCAAAGGCTCATTAAATGTCTCAGGAATGTTTTATATTCTTCCTGAATCTCCGGATCTACATCCGTGGCTCTTTTTTCAATGATTTCAAGTTCTCTTTCGAGAACAAATACATCTCCTCCGGTCTGAGCTTTTACTTCTGCTACATGTTTCCCACACTCCATGCGTTTCAGAAACAGTGGTTTCATCTGTGTATCCACCGCATCAATACCTGCACGTACTTCTTCCAATGTCATAACTTTTTTCCTCTCTTACTATCAACATATACGATCGGCATACCAGAATATCTTCTATAATAAAGCTCCCTGTCTGTCCAGTTCTGCTCTGATCTTTCTTATATCTGCTTCGCCAAATTCTGCCTGTACAGCGGCTGCCACTCCGGCCGAATGTCCGGTGGCAAAACAGGTTCCCATAACCCTTACTGCCGCAAATGCTGCTTCATCTGCAGATATCATCCTTCCGGCCGCATACAGATTCCCGATATTATCTGACTGCTAAGCCCCAAGTGGTATATCGAACCAGCTTCCTTCTTTTACATCCATATATGTTGCCATCTTATCTGTATCTTTGTGGATCTCCGGCTTCCATCCGCCTCTTGCCACACTATCTTCACATTTTTTTCTGTTCAGTACATCTTCCGCTTTTATCATCGACTTTCCTTTGATCCTTCTTGTCTCACGGAAACCGATAGACGGACCGATCATCGTCAGTTCACATTGCTCCATCCCCTTAAGATATCTGCGGAATGCCTCTACATAATACAACACCTGTCTTCTGGTGTCCAGTTCCATCTTCGTAAGTTCCTGACTGCTAAGCCCGGTCGGCATAACACTTGGAAGTAATACTGCTACCTGATTCGATCCTTCTCTTTTAAGAATAAATCCTTTTTCTCGCGTGAGATGCTGGATTCCTGCTTTTTTTGCCTTGATCACGGCCTGTTCCACAGCTTCCGGAGTCAGATCACAGGATATATCAACGCCACTTAACCGAAATGGAAGAGTTGCAGCCTGTACATTTCCCTCTTCATCCCGCCAGACGTATTCTCAATGATACAGAGCAGTTAAAATACAGCATGTTAAAATACAGTTCTTTGCAGACAGGAACTCTGAAACTAGGCATGTTATGGATTGGAGGTTATCTGAATCTTCCACAGCTGATCACGGATTATCATGACCGACATCCACTTGTCACCTGCCATCTTGATGTAGAAGGAAGCAAAACACTGTTTCATATGCTTAAAGCAAGAGATCTGCATGCAATCTTCATCATCGGTTCTGAAAAACATCTGCTAAACCAGTCAGTCTGATATTGTAATACAGCTTGCCTCCAACAATCTGGCCATTGGATTTTCTTCAAACTCAATTGCAGTCCGGTTAAAGAATCCGGGATGTAAGATCGTGCCGCTTGAAGTTACTTTATCAAGACCGATCTACTATGTAACACACAAAGATATGCTGAATTATCCGACCGTTCATTCCTTTACAGACTTTATAAAAGACAGATTTCAGCCAGATAAACCAATACCGTAAAATGACTTGCGGATTTCTCTCTTCACCAGTTATAATAAACAGGAGAGAATCTATCTTTGGGGGATTATTATGATAAAAACATTGTTCAAACACATTTCAAAATACTACAAGGACACTTTTGTCCTGGCCATCGCAGGTGTTGCTGTCGGCGTCCTTGTCGGACTCGTTGATGCAGCATTCGGGCTGGGACTTAATGCCTGTACCGCTATCCGGACGAAATACTTCTGGTATCTGATCTGGTTCCTGCCTCTTGGCGGCGTCTTCATCTGGTTCATCTACCACCAGTTTGGCAAATCTGTCGCCAATGGTATGAAGATGGTCTTTCACGTCGGCCTTGGTAAAAACACCAAACTTCCAATCCGTATGGTGCCACTATCCGTCATCGGAACCTGGACAACACACCTGTTTGGAGGAAGTGCCGGACGAGAAGGTGTTGCTGTTCAGATTGGTGCGGCTGTTTCTAATAATATAGGACGTCTGGTTGATAAGACCATCGATATTGAGAACAGCCGTAAAATGTTCCTGATCACCGGTATGGCCGCCGGATTTTCCGGACTTTTCTGTACTCCGCTTGCTGCAATCTTTTTTGCATTGGAAGTACTGGTTGCCGGAAAACTTGAATATCATGCTTTGATTCCAGCAACGGTAGCCTCCATCAGCGCTGCATTTACATCCAGAGCACTCGGGCTTCGGAAATTCCATATTAATATACTGGAAACCTTGAATTACCACCCTTCTACCTACAATGCCGTTTTACTCTTAAAACTGGCTGCGATGGGACTGGTCTTTGGTATCGTTGGTTCTTTATTTGCTCTGATTCTTCGGTATCTGCGTTTAAAATTCGCTTTCCGTTTTTCTTCGCCTGTAAAAAAGGTTCTGATTATGGGATCTGTTGTCGCAATTCTTATGATGATCTTTCATCAGGGAAGATACTCCGGAACAGGCTCTAACCTAGTTGCTCTGTGCTTTGACGGTATTACAGACGATATATATGCTTATGACTGGATTCTTAAGATGGCTCTTACGATTCTGACACTTTCCTCCGGATTCATCGGCGGTGAAGTTGCACCTCTGTTTTCCATCGGTTCCTGCTTAGGATATGTACTTGGACCGGTATTCGGATTTGATCCGATGTTCGGTGCAGCTCTTGGATTCGCTTCCGTGTTCTGCAGTGGATCAAATACTTTGCTTGCAGCTATCCTGGTCGGCGTGGAAAGTTTCGGATATAATATGCTCCCATTCTTTTCGGTTGTATGTTTTGTATCGTTTATCTTTAACTTTAATAATTCGATCTTTACAGCACAGAGAGTTGCATTTACACATCCTGTACGGCATCAGCGGTTAAAACAGCGGATTGCACCAAAGGGAAATTAACGTATTAGCATATACATAGTAGTTCCTGCAAGTAGCAATGTATCTTACATACTTTGTATCTACAGGACTTACCACTGGCAGCTCTTTACGAATGCATGGCAATAAAAAATAAGTGTACATTCTCCCACCGAAGAATTGTACACTTATTTTTATTCTCTTATTTCAATCTTAAATTCCTATAACACAATTTCCGAGTCTTCCAGAACCTGCCTCAGACTCCTATGCCATGATTGGTTTCAGTGCCTCAGCAAGCTTGTCCTTCTCAGCCTGTGCCTCAGCAAGATCATTACCAAGTGTTGTGTAGTAAATCTTAATCTTAGGCTCTGTTCCTGAAGGACGTACGATAACTGTCTCATTGTTCTCAAGCTTGTAAACTAATACATTTGCTGCAGGAAGTCCTGTTTCTTCTGTCTTAGTATAATCTGTTACTTCTGTTACCTTGTATCCAGCGATCTCTGCCGGTGCATTCTCACGCAGGTTCTGCATGATTCCAGACATCTTGTCCATTCCACTGAGTCCAGGGAATTCAAAGCTGTCGATCTTGTTGAGGTAACGTCCGTACTCTGCATAGATCTCTTCCAGTCTCTGTTTCAGAGAGCTGCCGATACTTCTGTAGTAAGCTGCCATCTCACAGATCAGCATAGATGCGATAACGGCATCTTTGTCACGTACATATGGTCCTGCAAGGTATCCGTAGCTTTCCTCAAATCCAAAGATGAATCTGTCTACTTCGCCTGCTGCCTCTAACTGTGCGATCTGGTCTCCGATCCATTTGAATCCTGTCAATACGTTTCTTAATTCTACTCCGTAATGAGCTGCTACTGCATCAGCAAGTGGTGTAGATACGAGAGATTTGACTGCTACTGCTTTTTCAGGCATTGTACCTTTCTCGATACGTCCTGCACATATGTAATCCAGAAGAAGTACTCCGACTTCGTTACCGCTTACTAATTCATAAGATCCATCCGGGCACTTCATAGCGATACCTACACGGTCTGCATCTGGGTCAGTTGCAAGCATAAGGTCTGCATCTGACTCTTTTGCAAGGTTCAGTCCAAGCTCCAGTGCCTCAAAGATCTCTGGGTTTGGATAGCTGCATGTTGTAAAGTATCCATTTGGATATTCCTGCTCCGGAACGATTGTGATATCTGTGATTCCGATATCTTTTAATACCTGTGTTACAGGAACAAGACCTGATCCATTTAATGGGCTGTATACCAGTTTTAATCCGGCTGTCTTACACAGTCCCGGACGAACCTGACGGGATTCGATCGCATCATAGAGTGCTCTCTTGCAGTCATCTCCTACAAATCTGATCAGTCCTTCTTCTACACCTTCTGCAAATGACATATATTTTGCTCCGGTCAGAACGTCTATCTTCTGGATCTCTTCGTATACGATTGCAGCCGCATCGTCTGTCATCTGACATCCGTCCGGTCCGTATGCTTTATATCCGTTGTATTTTGCCGGGTTATGAGAAGCTGTTACCATAACACCTGCATTACAGTTATAATAACGTGTTGCAAATGAAAGTGCCGGTACAGGCATCAGTGCATCGTAGATTCTTACTTTGATCCCATTTGCTGCAAGTACACCTGCTGCTGTCTTGGCAAATACATCACTCTTTAAACGGCTGTCATAACTGATTGCTACAGTCTGTGTTCCGCCCTGTGTCTTTACCCAGTTAGCCAGTCCCTGTGTGGCCTGACGTACTACATAAATATTCATACGGTTCGTTCCTGCTCCAAGCACACCGCGAAGTCCGGCTGTTCCGAATTTCAGTGCTACTGCAAAACGTTCCTTAATTTCATCATCGTTTCCCTCAATTTTTGACAATTCCGGCTTCAGATCTGCATCTTCAAGATCTGCTGCAAGCCAGCGTTTGTATTCTTCCTGATACATTTTTTATCACTCCTACCTATTTCTTTTCCGGGTTTTTTTGTATATTTTCACAACAAACCTATTAATAATATACCATTTTTTATACTTTCAGGCAATAAATGTACTGTAAATTATGTGAAAACTTTTCGTCATTTTTCTCAAAAATCAGAAAAAGGCGGAGGGCACATTTTCTGTGCTGTTTCCGTCTTTTTTCTGAAATTCCAAATTCTTTCTATTGATATGTTTTATTTATCTACCGACATCATATTTTCTACGATTGAACTTCCGACCTCATATACCATATTGGAATCTTTAAGCTGTACATAACGGTTATCACCATTTACATTTCCAACATAGACAGTACACGTCTTCTTATCCCCTGAAGTACTATCCTTATAAGTTGCCGTTACCGTAATCCGGTTTGCTTCATCCAGACCATATTTTGCAAGATCTTTTATATTATAATCTGCACACTGGGTAAGTGAGATGGTTCCCCATCCGCCTGCCAGTTCGGCCCGCTCTTTCTTTTTCTTATAAGTCGTAGTCTTACCGTTTTGTGTTACCTCTACCTTCTTAAGGTTTCCACTGCTGATCGATGGCAGTGTGTCGTTCTCCGTCAGAGATGACAGGTCGAATACAAGATCCGATACCAGTGTACCTGAGATGGTATACACCGCATCCGAATCCTCGATCATTGCATAATAATTGTCTCCGGCCGCATTACCAATCTGAATCGTTCCTTTGGTTCCGTCCTTTGCTGTGTAGGTAACAGTGTAATCCGGACTGTCCAGTCCATAGTCTGATTTTTCATCCGGATCACTTAACTTGCGGACTGCCGTAAGTCCTGTGATTTCTTTTGCCGTACTCTTGATCGTGCTCTGGTTCAGACGTACTCCATCATCCTCATCGTATACCCATTCGCCATTTTCTTTGGTAAAGCTCATCTTACTTCCGCCGCTTTCATAGGCAAATGACTTCAGACTCTTTACATCTACCAGACTGACTTTTTCTTTGTCTTCTTTTGCCTTCTTCTGCCTGTCACTGTGACTGTTCCATGCTTTCAGACCTCCGTACAGTACCAGCAGTACAGCAAGCACGGCCACCATGATGAGCATTGTCTTTTTCTGTTTCATCAAAGTTCCCCTTTTCTGTCCATAAATATTCTTAATTTACGCTTTTCTTCTCTTCCACCAGCGCATGAATCCATAGATCAGAATTACAAGCGGAATTCCGAAGATTGTCAGGATGCTGATGATTCCCGCATGCTGCATCGTGTTGTTACTTACTTCCATGCTCTTTGCCTTGATTGCTACGTTCTTTGTCTTGTCAAAGTTCGCTGTCACCGCGTTCATGAACAGGTCCAGGTTCTCCAGTGTTGTATACGTATCTGTAATCTGCGAATCGACCATGCTTTCAGAAGAAATCACTGTCAGACGGCTGGTCTTTGTCGCATCAGACGAGCTGTCTTTGGAAGAACTGCTGTCGGACGAATCGTCGGATGTGATCTGCTCGGTTGCGACTGCTCCCAGTGTATAGGTTCCTTCTTCTTGCTTATCCTCTGTCACGGCATAAGAATTATCGGATGTCTGCATAAATGCCGTTGTTGTGATCGTATCTCTTGCCGGATCTGTTGTAATCAGACCGTGTGCATTGATCATCAGTACCATCTCTGATTCCAGATTATTGGCCAGATCATCTGTTGCTGTGATCTCAGGAAAGATATAATAGTAGTTGCCCTGGTAGCTTCTCTGCATATCCGCAATGTAACCATCTGCTTCCTGCATACCATATTCTTTCAGTACTTCATTCAGGTTCGGTGTCTCATCCTCAGAATCTCCAAGAATGATAAATACCTTTCCGCCCTTTTTCAGGTAATTCAGAAGTAATGTTTTCTCATCATCCGAAATGTCTTTTGATGAGGCATCCATAAATAACAGATCACAATCGTCAGGAATTTTACCTGTCATCATCAGATTTACTTCATCTGTCGTCAGGTTATTCTTACTGAACAGTTTCGTCACAGAATCTGAAAATGTTGCTTCCCCATGTCCGGTTGTATAATATATTTTCTCTGTCTGTTCACTTGTAACCGAATTGATCGCACTTGTAAACTGACCTTCTCCGTCGAATTCAGATGCAGAACTGCTTCCTGTCGTATAGTAGGAATAAGAATCCGAAACTAAAATATCATCAAAAGAAACGGATTTCGTTTTTCCGGTATCTTTACAGGAGATTACGATCGTATTCTTATCGACTCCCGCTTTCGTAAGTGCTGCCGGATGCAGAACAGGATCAATCCATTTTACACTGATCTTATCGGACAGCGCCGTATATTTCTTAATGAATGATTTGATCCTTGTATCTGTCGAATCTTTTTCTGCATAGATTTTAAATGTTACTTTTTTATCCAGCTTGTTCAATACCTTTTTACTGGTCTTTGATACTCCGTAAATGTTGTTATCACTGATATCTATACTCTTTACACTCTCCGGAAGCTGACCCGCGATCAGATTGACAACGATCACCATGCAGATCACAAGTGCGATCATTCCCACACTGTAACTTCCGTTTTTCGATGATGCACTCCGGAATGACTTCTTGATTTTTTCTAACATTATGCTCCTCCTAACTCCAACGTCTCTTCTGAATCATCTGCATCGTCAAAAAGAAGAACAAGACGATCAGTGACAGGTACAATATAATCCCGCTCACATCCAGAAGATGGTTATCGGCAATACTGGAAAATACTTCTGTCAGTTCCAGTTTGCCAAGTACTGTGGAAAGCAGACTTTCAAACACTGTTTTCTTTACAAAGTAAGTAATCAGTGTTCCTGCCAGTACGATCAGCTCCAGTACCCCGCTGATCACGACATTTTTCGTCATATTCCAGACTGCAAGTACGACCAGCGTCAACAACACCGCAACTGCCAATGCATTTGCCCATGCTGCCGAAGGGATAAAGTTCAGGATGCCGCTCCAGAGATAAGTCAGAAGCAGGATACCGAATGCGCCGATTGCCGCAATGATCACACTTTCTGTCAATGAAGAGACAAACATTCCAATGGAAATATATACGCATCCGAGTAAGAAGAACACAAGGATTGCCAAATAGTCTACCTTAATGTATGCCGTCCCCTGCGCTTTAATGATCAGTGGAAAGATCAGATAGATCACACACGGTACAGCCGTGATCGTTACCATTGCAAGATATTTTCCAAGCACGATCTCGAACAGGCTGACCGGTGCTGTCAGTAACATCTGATCCGTCTTATTCTTCTTATCTTCTGCAAAGCAACGCATCGTCAGGATCGGAATTGCTACCAGGTATACGAACAGAATCCCTGACAATACATAAGAAAAGTACGGATATCCATAGTTCAGGTTATACGCCAGGAAATAGATTCCCGTATAAGCTACCAGGAAAGCGATAAATACATATCCTATCATAGAATGAAAATAGGATCTTAACTCTCTTTTATAAATAGCTCTCATCTTACTTCTCCTCCTTTATCATTCTATTGCCTGACCCTTGTGTCAGCTCCAGGAATATCTCTTCCAGTGTTGTCTTACTCTGATTCAGGGTAAGCATCGGTACATCTGCATGGGAAAATGCAAGGAATAACTCTTCTCTGATATCTTCCCCGCCTTTTGCTATAATCTGTGCAGTTGTAATGCCGCTCGCACTGGTGCGGTATTTTACTTCTTTGATCTTTCCTGTCCGGCGGATAATATGATCCATCTCATCCCTGGAAGCCTTTGCTTCCACCTCGATCTGACCTTTGCCACTCATCATATTCTCCAGATTCTCGGTCGTATCACTGGCAACCAGCTTTCCTCCTGATATGATCATGATATAATCGCAGACTTCCCTTACTTCCGCAAGAATATGGGAACTCAGGATTACGGTATGTTTCTTCGCAAGCTTGCGGATCAGTTCACGGATCTCTATGATCTGCTTCGGGTCAAGACCTACCGTCGGCTCATCCAGGATGATAATCTCCGGAAATCCCAGAACTGCCTGTGCAAGCCCGACTCTTTGTTTATAACCTTTTGACAGGTTCTGGATCAGCCGGTTTTCTACGGCTCTCAGCTTTGCAAGTCTTATAACTTCTTCTATCTGCGGCTCTCTTTTGTCTTTTTTAATTCCTTTTAATTCTGCAGCGAATTCCAGATATTCCCGCACCGTCATTTCCATATATAACGGCGGGATTTCCGGCAGATAGCCGATATTCTTCTTGGCCTCTTCAGGCTCTTTCAAAATGTCATGTCCGTCGATCAGCACCTGTCCTTCTGTAGCTCCCAGGTAACCGGTCATGATGTTCATGGTCGTAGATTTTCCTGCACCGTTTGGTCCTAAGAATCCATAGATTTTACCGGATTCTACGGTGAAATTCAGATGATCTACCGCCAGATGGTTACCATAACGTTTGGTAAGATTCTTTACTTCTATCAAATTTCCTTCCTCCTGTTAAACTCAATCTTGTAACAATATAAGAAATTTTTTTGAAAAGTATGTGGTAAATTTATGTTTATTCTGTGAAAGAAAGTTCATCGGCTAAACAAAAAAATAGAAAGAATTCCAGATTTTATAAACATAATCTTATAATCTCCAAAATTCTTTCTATCTTTAGCAACTTTTCTATACGTTTGTCTTCATAAATAATTTCATTTCTTTCAAGTCCATAACACCTGAGGTACTATCTTCTTTAGAGAGTGAACATGCAGCTGTAATAGCACCATAATATAATGCCTTCTCTATACTTTCTCTTTGATACGCTGCATATAAAACGCCCGAGCAAAATGCATCACCTGCCCCAGTCGTTCCTTTTATAAATCCTTTTGGGAGTTTAAAACTTGGAACTTTTACAAATTCTCCTGTTTGACAATTCAAACCATATCCACATGCAGGTGAATGTATTATAGCCCACTTTTTTACTCCCAATTCTTTTAATTTTTCCAACCCCTTTCTCATATTTTCTTCTTTTATTCCATCCTTATCATATAATTGAATTCCAGTCACACCGGTTCCTTCTACTTCATTTACCACACAATAATCTGTATACTTCAATGCAGGCCATACGACTTTTTGATATCGATTTCCTTCTTCTGAAACCATATCTACTGAAGTTTCCATTTCATATTTTTGTGCAGTTGCTAATACCTTTGCGGCTTTAGTTCCATAGTCTTCATCCGGTTGATCCAGCGTTCCTAATAAAAGTAAATATTCTAAATGAAAAATATCCGCCTTTATTTTCTTAAAATCTATCTGCTTTTCATTGAATTCCAAACTGGTTCCTGGATCAAAAAAGAATGTTCTCTGCTTGCTTTCTTTTTCTGTCATTGCAAATGTAACAGCTGTTCTTCCTTTTTTTACAATCCCCTCAATGTTTATATTCGGATACTCTCTTAAAGAATCTACTATAAATTGACCATTTTCATCATCACCCACAACTCCCGATACTTTTATTGGTATTTTAGAATCTAACCTTGCCAAATCAATAATTAAGTTGTTAATACCTCCGGTATGGGCAACCGGATTTCTCATCCATGTTAAATTGCCTTTTTGAGGATATACATCTATTGTGTATACTACATCTGCAATAAGATTTCCTGCAACCGTTATTCCTTCTTTATTCATAGGTCTTCCTCCTACAAAACCTCTGGGTATTCATTACATAATAAACGGTATGGTTCTTCATCTTCATCTATAGCAGGAAAACGTCCTACTTTTTTATTATAGAAATAATTATCCGTATTATCGTCATTGCACATAGAAACTTCTCCCAACAAAACGGATCCTTTTCCTTCTTCTACAGAAAAGTCATGGTACAATCCTCTTGTCACAGTAATACTTTCTCCTGGCGTTAGTCTTATCTGAGTTCCTGCCTTCACTGTATAAACACATCCATCGCTATGTACAATGACATCTGTATCTGCCATTTTCCCATCTTCCGTCGAATTATATACACGAATTAGTACATTTCCACCTCCGCGATTAATAATGTCTTCCATTTTATATGCATGATAATGCATTTCCGCATGCTGACCTTCATGGAGCATCAATAACTTTTCTGCATATGGTTTATCATACTTATCGTTTTTTATATTTCCATTTCTTAACGTAATTAACGAAAATCCTGTATGTTCAAAATCTCCGAGTCCAAAATCTGTTATATCCCAGCCAAGCATATTATCTCTAATTTCATCGTATTCTTTCCCTTTTGTTTTCCACTCTTCTGGTGTCCATTCACAAAATGGAGGAAGTGATACATGAAATTTTTTGATCAAATCATGCATATCCTTCAAAGCTTTGTTAATCTCTGATCTTTTCATCTTTCACACCCCCTAATTTTTTAGTGCAAATGTTTCAATTGCCACTTTCACATTTTCTTTCATAGCTTTCATAGCAATTAACGGAATGTCATGATAGAAAATATTTTCTTCTACACTTTTTTTATCCAATGCAGCTTTGACTGCTTTTCCACCAGCCAATGTCATATACGTGTAATAATTAATTTTACGTATTCCATTTTTTACAGCTGTCTGAAACTCCTCTTTACTAAGTCCTGAACCACCATGCATTACGAATGGGATATCAATTTTGTTTTTAATTTCTGTAATACGATTCAAATCCAAAACTGGCTTCTGTGTATAAATCCCATGACTTGTTCCGAAAGCAATTGCCAACACATCCACTCCGGTTTTTTCAACAAAATCTTTTGCCATATCTGGACTTGTATACACATCATCTAAGTTTGAAAAACTGTCCGCTGTTTCAATTTCTTCTGTATCTCCTAATCCTTTGTCAGATGAGAAAATATGTCCAAGTTCTGCTTCAACTGTAACATCGACTGCATGAGCCAACCTCACCACTTCTGCAGTTATTCTTATATTTTCTTCATAATCACTGCCTGATGCATCAATCATCACAGAGCTAAAACCTAACTGTATTGCTTTAATACAACTTTCAATAGACTCACCATGATCCAAATGTACACAAACTGGAACAGAGGCTTTTTTTGCAAATTGAAGCATAACTGGTGCGATATCTTCCATGGATATCAAATTTCCATGCACCTCTGCATAGTTTAATATAACTGGTGAATTTGTTTCCTCTGCAGCCTGTATGATAGCCATTACTGATTCCATATTCGGACAATTAAATGCTCCAACTGCATATCCTTTTTTCATTGCATCTTCCATCAACGGCTTTAATGAAACTAACATAATCTTTCTCCTTTTATCTTATTTCTTTCCTTTATTTCTAAAGTAATCAAGGAATACAGCCAGTAAAATCACAACTCCTTTTACTACATACTGCCAGAATGAGTTTACATTCAAAAGATTTAATCCGTTATTTAAAACACCTATAATCAAACCACCTATAATAGTTCCACCAATTTTACCACTACCACCAGCCATTGAAGTTCCACCAACAACAACTGCTGCGATAGCATCCATTTCAGCTCCATCACCGGCTGTAGGTTGTCCGGAATACATACGTGAAGCCAAAACAATTCCAGCAAGACCTGCCATCAATCCAGAAAATGCATGTACAAAGAATTTTACTTTTTCCACTTTAATTCCTGAAAACTCGGCCGCCTGTTGATTTCCTCCGACAGCATACATATGACGTCCCATTTTCGTCTTATTCATAATGATTGCTGTAATAATAAGAACAATTACTAAAATTACAACTGGTGTAGGAAAAATTCCAACATAACCAGCTCCTAAAAATTGCCATTCTTTTGTTACTACTCGTACAGGCGAACCGCCAGTATATACATATGCAAGTCCTTTTGCTATATTCATTGTAGCCAGTGTTACGATAAATGCTGGAATTGTAGTTTTACTGATTACAGCACCATTAAACATACCAACTAAAAGTCCAACTAAAAGTCCCATAAGTAATGCTATCGGTAATGGGAGATTATATCTTGCTACACATCCTGCCGAAATACAACCTGATAATGCAATGATTGATCCAACAGACAAATCGATTCCACCAAGAATAATTACCATTGTCATACCACATGCCAGGAACAGGTTCGTAGAAATCTGTCTTAATACATTAAATATATTCTGTCTTGTAAAAAATGATCCACTTGTTTTTGGAAAAACTGATAAAAATACACATAATACCAAGAAGGCTACGATTATACCAAGATTTTCTTTAAAGTATATTTTAACAGCATTTCCAACTCCAGCTGTCGCTGTTGTTTTTTTTGTTTTTTCTTCCATTTGTTTTTTTCCTCCTTTATTATGCCCATCCTATTCAGCTGCCAGCATCATAACGCTTTCCTGCGTTGCTTCTTTATGACTAATACAGCCTCTCATCTTTCCATGTGCCATTATATAGATTCGATCACTCATTCCTAAAATTTCTGGCAACTCAGAAGATATCATAATAATTGACATTCCCTGTTTTGCCAATTTATTCATAATTGCATATATTTCTGATTTTGCACCTACATCTACACCTCTTGTAGGCTCATCAAGAATTAAAATTTTCGGATGTGTTGCAAGCCAACGACCAATTAATACCTTTTGTTGATTTCCTCCTGACAGATTACCTATAGCTTGTTCCTGTGAAGGTGTTTTGGTTGCCATTTTATCAATATATTCTTGTGTAATTTCTCTTTCTTTAGAATTGTCTACAAAAATACCTTTAATGAACTCGTTTAAAACTTCTATCGTTGAATTAAACCTGACACTTTGTACCAAATATAAACCTTCGAGTTTACGATTTTCCGGAACAAGTGCAATGCCATTTTTCATAGCATCAATTGGTGAATTAATAGTAACTTTTTTACCCTCCAGATATATATCTCCTGTACTTTTTGGCATAAGCCCAAATATACTTTTCATTACTTCACTTCTTCCAGCTCCAACCAATCCGGCAAAGCCTAATATTTCACCTTTTCTAAGTTCAAAACTTACGTTTTCTGCCAGCTCACCATCTGAGATTCCTTCGCATCGCATAATAACTTCTTCATGTTCTTCAAAATCTCTTGTATAGTAATTAGTCAACTCTCTTCCAACCATCATTGCAATTAATGCATCTTTTGTAGTGTTTTTTACAACTTCAGTACCTACATATTCTCCATCTCGCATAACAGTTACTCTATCGCAAATTTCTTCCAATTCACTCATCTTATGAGAAATATATATAATACCTACTCCCTTGGAAGTAAGACTCCTCATTGTCTTAAACAAAAATGCTACCTCTTTATCTGAAATCGAAGAAGTTGGTTCATCCATAACTAAAATTTTTGAATTATAAGAAATTGCTTTTACAATTTCAACCATCTGCTGCTGTGCTATCGTTAATTCTTTAATTAACTGATTAGCTTGTATTCCCATTTGATAGTCATCTAACAATTTTTGCGCATCATGATTCATTTTCTTTTTATCAACAAATCCGGAACTCATCGGTTCTCGTCCCAAAAAAATGTTTTCAGCTACAGTCATATACGGAACCAAAACCAATTCTTGATGAATAATCGCTACTCCATTAGACTGTGCAGCCTTTACACCATCTATATTTACTTTTTTACCGTTTATAATTATCTCGCCTTCATCTGCTGTATAAATTCCGCCTAACACTTTGATAAGCGTAGACTTTCCGGCTCCATTTTCACCTAGTAATGCATGAACTTCCCCCGTCCGAAGTTCGAAATTAATATCCTTTAATGCATATACACCTGGGAATTTTTTGTGTATATGTTTCATTTCTAGCAATGTTGTACCACTCAAAATATCACCCACTTATATCTTTCTTTTATGCAAAAAGGTGCTTTATCCAGTTCATTTGAATAAAGCACCTTTCATATTTTTGTTAATGACTATCGTTTACTGCCAACCATCTGTACCATAATCGTTAACATTATCTGCTGTAATCAGGAATGTTTCTACTGGATATTTGTCTTTCACTTTCTTGCCATCTAAGATTTTATACATAACCTCTACAGACTTATCAGCAATACCAACTGGAGACTGTGCTCCTGTTCCTTCCATTAAAGAATCACCTTTTGCAAGCTCTGATTTAACATCCGGTGAACCATCTACTCCGTAAATTTTGCAATCCTTAATTCCTGCTGCATTTGCTGCCGCTAATGCACCAAGCGCTGTAGGATCATTTCCACCAAAGATTGCAACTACATCTCCATGTGCCTGTAATAAATCTTCTGCAATTCCCATTGACGTTTCAAGATTCCCTTTTGCATCCTGCTGTGCAACAATGTTAAATCCTTTTCCTTTGATTGCATCTGTAAATCCTTTTGTACGATCTACAATTGAATTCATAGTCGGTGAATCAAGAACAATAATGTCTCCACCCTTCGGGCATTTCTTAACTAAATCTTCTCCACAAACTTTACCTGCATTGTAGTTATCAGATCCAACATAACTTGTTACATACGACATATCGGCAACTTCTGTATCAAAGTTAACGATTGGAATGTTTGCTCCTTTTAAAGCATCCAAAGCTGGAAGAATTCCTTCAGCTTCTGCTGGATTCAGGAACATTGCATCAATTCCCTGTGAAATCAAATCCTCTACCTGCTGTACCTGAAGACTTACATCATTTGCCGGATCTACAGATACAAGCTCGTCCCCATTTGCTTCGACTTTCTTTCTGATTTCATCTTCCAATGTTACAAAGAATGGGTTCGTTCCGTCCATACAAGTATACCCAAACTTGTGACCTCCCTTTTTGTTTGACGTCGATTCAGTTTTCGTCGAACTAGATTTCTTGTCCCCGTCACCGTTGCTGCACCCCATTGCCATTGCTGCAACTAATGAAACACTCAATAACACGCTCACTAATTTTCTTTTCATTTCTTTTCCTCCTTGCTTGTTATTTGTTGTCTTAATATTACTAATTTTCCTTTTCCTGTACACCTGTATTTTGTAACTAAAAAAGCATTACATTTCTCACAAAAAAATGTGACAAATGTAATGCTTTTCTTATTGATTTAAAAATTTAGTAATACTTCTCTGAAATACCTTAAGCGAACTATCAATATTCTTTTCATTTTTGTAAATATCATCTATTTCATTCTCTGCTAATGCCATAGCCTCTGGATATTTCGAGAATTTTGGATTTATCCGTCCATTCTCTATCGCATCATTTAACAAACGATTATCAATAACCCTCTCATCTACATCCATATCCTTCCGAATCATGCTTTCTGCATATCTTGATCCAGTTACATATTTCAATACTGATGCACCTTGCGAATATTCAAATATTTCTCTTTGAATTGAAGAATCCGAAGTTAACATTTTCAGAAATTCCCATGCTAATTCCTTATGTTTACTTTTATTTCCAATAGTCATCAAAAGTGCATCTACTTCTGAAGTATTATGACCTCCTGGGCCTGCCGGCATGCTTGTGCAATCCCATTGAAAACTTGTATATTTTTTTATTTTATACGGATAAGTTTTATATGTCCTGTACTCAGAAAACGCTAACGGCATAAATGCCACATTTCCCGAATCAAAATCATTTTGTGTTACTTCACGGCCCCCATTCATTTCATTTAACTTTTTCACGAATTTAACTGCTTCATTCACTTTTGTTCCCGAAAAAAAAGCTTTTTTCCCATCTTTATCAAAAAGCTCTGCACCATTTGAATATACAGCTTCTTTCCAAGTATAATTATATGTCCCAAATTGATCGATCACACCATCACCGTTTTTATCCTTTGTAATCTGATCAACAATTTGCTCCATTGTACTCCATGTCCAATTTTCATTTGGGACTTCTATTCCTTCTTGTTCCAACAATGTTTTATTTACGAACATCAAAGTCGGTACTACCTCATATGGTAACGCATACTGACTTTCATGATATTTTCCAATATCTAATACTGTATCAAAAAAATACTCCTTTTTAAAGTTCCTATCATTAGCAATCTGATTATCTAAATCAAATATAACATTTAATGACACATATTTATAAAAATCATCAGACAACACCATAAATACATCTGGTGTTTCTCCTTCTAATATTTTTCTATCTAACCATTCTGAATAATCTTCCTTTCTAATCCCTGTCTCATAATGAACTTTAACACCTGGATGTTCTTTTTCAAATTTTTTTATTGCATCATCTATTATTACATATGCATTCGCATTCTTAACATCCCAATTACTCTCAGCAAACATGCCAAATTCCAATACAATTGGTTTATTTTTTTGTCTATAGTTCCATGCAAGTATTATTAATATTATGCTCAAAAAGCAAACAACTAATCCGTATATACTTTTCTTTTTCATTTACTATTGCTCCGTAATTTTTGTTGCTACTTTATTCTGTACTGCCCAGATTGCCAATTGCGTTCTGTCTCTGAACTCTAATTTGTTTAATATCCCACTCAAATAATTCCGTACAGTACCTTCTGAAAGATTCAAATTTTCCGCTATTTCTTTGTTAGAACTTCCCCGTCCGACTTCATTAATAATTTTCCATTCTGTTTTAGTCAGATTTTCTGTTCTCTTCTGATCTACATCAACTACATAATCAGCCTTTGCCATCTGTGAAAACAATCTTACAACTTTTGTAGCAATATCTGGATTTATCATTGCCTGTCCACTATATACAGTACGTATTGCATTAGTCAATCCGTCCATCGATACTCCTTTTAAAAGATATCCACTTGCTCCCCATTTTAATGCATTATATACATACTCATCATCATCGAAAGTTGTGAGTATAATAATTTTTATTTCTGAATAATTATCTTTTATTATTTTCGTACACTGTACGCCATCCATTTTAGGCATTCGAATATCCATTAAAATAACATCCGGTCTATTTTTTCGTACACTTGCAATTACTTCTTGTCCATTTGCAACCGTATCTGTTACTTCTATTCCTTCCTTTGTATTTAATACAATTGACAAACTTTGCCTAATCAATTCCTGATCATCTGCAATCAGTACTTTAATCATATTCTTCACCCCATCTTATAGGAATTACAACATTTGTTGTAAATCCATCACTTCCATCAAACTCTACTGTCCCATTTAATAACTTTATCCGCTCAACAATATGTCTTGTACCAAATCCTTTCTTCATATCAGTACATCCAATTCCATCATCTTTGATTGAAATATAAATATCGGAATATTTCTTTTTTATAGTAATATAAACATTTTTTGCATGACTATGTCGTACAGAATTCGTCATACTTTCCTGAACAACACGATATATCGCATTTTCTTCATCTTCATCAAATTTCAATTTTTCGACATCACATTCAAAATGTATTTTTGTATTTGTTATTGAATTTGTTTCATTTACCATCTTACGAATTGCTGGTTCCAAGTTTAAACGTTCCAGAGAATCCGGTCTTAATTCACTTACTGACCTTCTTACTTCTTTTATTCCATCCCTTGTAACTTTTGAAATAAGCTCCAATTGTCCTTTCGTTACCTCAGGTGAACTATCGATCATCGCTATACAAGCATCTACCCCCGCTGATATACCCGTTAGCGTATGCCCTAATGTATCATGAATTTCTCTAGGCAGCCGGTTGCGCTCCTTTGTTTCTCCCATTTTTTCTTTCATTACAGCATATTCCTGTAATTTTTCATTTGCCTGTTGTAGCTCTTCATTTGTTTGCGATAATTTAAAATATAATTTTTTTACCTCATCTATCGTTCCACTCTGTTCGATAATAATGAATACACAAAAAACAAAAAATAAAATAATATTTAATGATGTAAGCAAATTATATAGCCAATATAATACTTTTTGGATTCCAATATCATATACCTTTATATAATCATTAACAGAAAATATTTTCGTACTTACCGAGATAATACCGTGATTGGTTCCTATATAGCTTAGTAAAGATATCACTGCTAATACATATTTTCCTCCCATGTCTTTAATATGTGCAATGAGATTCGCAAAAACCCACAAAAGTATCCCATTATAATTAAAATCTAATCTATAAACAATAAAAAAACTTGCACAAAAATCTATAAGTAAAGTCAAATAATATACTCCTGTATTTTCCCTAACAAATTTTTCTCTGCATATAAAAGAAATTCCCATTATAGCTACTAATACCAAAATTTCTCCTACTAATGCAGAAGGGTTTGCCGGAATCGCATTGACTTTTTCTAAGAAATCACTTGCAACGTATGCATCACATATTTTTCTTGTTGTATACAAAATAAATATTGCAATTCCAATCACTGATATACTATTAAAAGCAAATATTATCTTTCTCAAAATTAAACTATAATTTTTTTTCATTATTGCCATCCTGTCATGTCATAAAACTTTAAGTTATCTGCTGTAATTAATTCGACAGGTATTGTAACATGTTTTTTTACAGTTTCCCCTGCCAAATAGCTGTATGCTGTCTGAACTGCCTTTTCACCTATTTTAATTGGTGATTGTGCCGCTGTTCCTTCTAAAAATCCTGCCTTTATCATTGCTTTTCCATCCGGCGAACCATCCACACCATAAACCATAACCTGATCCGTCTTATCAGTCATTTGCATCGCTGCTATGCACCCTAAAGCAATTGGATCATTTCCGCCCATTACAACATCATAATTTTTCTTTTCATAAATAATTTCCTCCATAACTTTCATTGCAATTTCAAACTCTGCGGCACTCTCTTTTTCTTCTACTATCTTATATTGTGGATGCCCTTTAATAGTATCCCTAAAACCTTTCACTCTCTCATTAATTGAATTCAATGCTTTCTGATTTACAATTATTATATTTGCACTTGTTTTTTTCTTCATCATATCTTTTGCACATTGAACCCCCGCATCATAGTTATCCGAAACAATCGTGGATACAACCGCTTCTGTATCCGACACTTCAGAATCAATAACAACTACAGGTATATGCTTTTTTTTACATAGTTCAAGTGCAGGCCGAACTTTATTTCGATCTACAGGTTGCAGAAAAAGTACATCAATCCCTTCATTTATCATATCTTTTATCTGTTCATTTTGTTTTTTCTGATCCTGCAGGGGATCTCTTGTAATTAAGATATCCCCCTTTGCCTGCACTGACTCTTCAATATTTTCATCCATATTAACAAAATATGGATTATTCATTGTCATATAAGTAGCTCCAAATTTTAATTGTTTTCGTGTATCTTTTTTTTCATGTATTCCTATTGCTATGAAAAGTGTTGTGCATGCCACAATTATGGCAGCAATCATTTTTTTCTTATCTAGTCTCACGCTTACTTCTCACCTTTTACTTTTTCATATGCATTCTTGTAAATCCCTGATATATCCTGCTGGATAACACTCCACGCAATACATTCGCTGCACTTCTTTTTACATCCTCTTCCAGTATCACTCCCTTGGACACCGCTTTCACAATCTCATCCACCACACCTGCACTTCCCGGCATAATCAGATCATTCCCGGATGCAATCGCATGTGCCGGATTTCCATATTTACGCCCGGTTGCAAACCAGTCCGTCATTACCAAACCATCAAATCCCCATTCATTTCGAAGCACCTGTGTCAGAAGTCGGTAACTGTTATTGACATATTTACCATTTACTTTGTTATAACTGCTCATAACGGCTCCCGGACCCGCTTCCTTTACCGCAATCTCGAAACCCTTCAGATAGATTTCTCTAAGCGCTCGTTCATTGACATTCACATTGGTCTTATTGCGATTATCCTCCTGATTATTGCAGCAGAAATGCTTCAACGTCACATAACACCCACGATTCTTCTGCACACCTTTTGTAATGGCAGCTGCAAATTTTCCTGAAACCAGTGGATCCTCCGAATAGTATTCAAAATTGCGTCCACAAAGTGGATTTCTGTGAATATTAAGTCCTGGTGCCAGCCAATAGGTTACACCATAACATTCCATCTCTTTTCCAACTGCATTTCCCACTTCTTCCGCCAGTTCCAGATTCCAGCTCGATGCCAGTGAAATCCCGCTTGGGAATGCCGTAGTAAACTGATAGAGCAGATTCGGGCTATCCGGATTTCCAAGCATGATTTTTTTAACCGGCTCCGGAAGATATTTCATACATGAAATATTCGGCTCTATCCCTTTTACCTTTCCGGTGAATGACACAGATGAAACCTTGTTCAGACGAAGCCCTGCCGGTCCATCTGCCATTACTACATTTGGAATTCCTTTTTGCTCCAGTGTTGTGCACGTAACCCCAGCTGCACCTGGCGCTTCAAAGAATCTTGATCCAGTCATACCTCCGCCCACAGACAGTTCTGCCATGTCTCTGAGTGTTAAACGCTCCATCACGGCATCTGTCTCTTCTGAGGAATATATTTTAACCGGACCATATTCATGCACAATTTCTGTTATCTTATCCTCTTCTACCGGAATGCTTCGAATTTTTTCCATATTTTCAATAATAATCTCGCATCCTCTTCCCCAGTTTTGTCTGCAGTCACAGGCTGCATGAAGGATATCTTCTTCCTTTTGTTCCAGTTCTGTCACATGCATTGGGATTTTGCAGATATGCGAGTGTTTTTCTGTTATGATTTCACTGGATAATCTCAAGATTCCGCATACTCTGGTATTCCTGCTGGAATTACCGAGACGGATTACATATTCTCCCTTTTCAAGGACCGTTGCTGCATCTTTTTTCCTGTAGCTAGTCATATCCCGGAGATCAAAACTAAGTATAAGTTTTGCCTTTTCTCTCGGCTTTAATAACTTCGTCTTATGAAATGCAGTCAGCCGCTGTGCTTCCTTTTTAAGTTCCCCGTTCGGACAGCTTACATAGATCTGCACAACTTCTTTACCATCATAAATTCTTCCGGTATTTTCCACTTCTGTATACACATGAATCTTCGTGCCTTCCATCTGCATCTGTTCAAACCGTATTGCAAAATTAGTATACGACATTCCATAGCCAAACGGATATCTTGGTGCCACATGAAATGTATCAAAATAGCGGTATCCTACATAGATACCTTCTCTATAATATTCCTCATCCAGATTACCATTCAGGTAACTGTACTCATCTGCAAACGGAAGATCCCGGTAATGTTTTGCCCAGGTATCTGTAAGTTTCCCTGATGGCGTCTGTTTTCCTGAAATAACATCTGCTAGTGCCAGACCTCCCATTGTACCTAGCTCTCCCATAAAAATAACTGCATTAATTCCGGATATTTCATTTAAGAAATTCAGATCAAATACTCCACCTACATTGATCACTACGATCAGTTTCTTATATCTTTCTGCGCAGAATGCAATATTGATCCGCTCTATCTCTGATAGCCCATATTCATTTTCATCCAGTTTTCTGTCTGCCCCTTCACCAGCCTGTCTGGATACCACATAAATACAACTGTCTGTATCCGACTCTTCTATATCCTTCTCCTGTATGGCACGGCCATAAGGATATCTATATGGACTGCTCATCAGGTTCATAAAATCTGACAGGTTCTTTGGACTTAGTTTTTTCCTGAATTCTTCTGCATATTCCTGTTCACCCTCTTCGAATGCCTGGTCATAATCTTCGATCCACCGCATAGTAGTAACTGTAAATCCTGATTGTTCCAGTCCTTCAAAAACAGAGACTGCATGGCGCTCATTTACTTCTCCTGATCCTGTTCCACCCTTAATCGTCTTCTTCGCACCAGCGCCGTACAAAGCTATCTTTCCTGCCTTCAATGGCAGACTTCCGTCATTTTCTAAAAGAACGATTCCCTCGACTGCCGCTTTATATGCCAGTTTCTTTCCAGACTCTTCCAGTGGTGTAACCGCATCCGTCAGTGCTGCTTTATGAATACTTCTTGTTCTCATACTTCCTGTCCTTCCAGGCATTATTTACCGGATGTTGTAATATATGGTCCGAGTGCTCCTGCTACATTTGAAATCGGCATTGTCTGAAGCCATACCCTTCCTGGTCCACGAACCACGGTATTAAAGATTCCCTCTCCTCCAAACAGCATATTTTTTACTCCAGGAACACTCTTTATCTCTATCTGGCATGAAGCATCCATTGCAGCCAGATGTCCAGTATCTACGACAATTTCCTGTCCGGCGTTCAATTCATACTCCACTACATGTCCGTCAAACTCAGCAAATACAGTTCCCTGACCGGATACCTTCTGCATGATAAATCCCTCTCCGCCAAATAATCCAGAGCTGAACTTCTTATTAAAGAACACAGACAATTCTACCCCTGCTTCGCTTGCAAGGAATGCGCTTTTCTGGAATACCATCTCGCGCCCCGGTCCGATTTCAAATGCTTTGATGGATCCAGGAAAGCACGATGCAAATGCAATCATCCCTTTGCCACCTTGTGCGGTATAAATATTCTGGAATATATGCTCACCGGAAAACATTCTTCCAAATGCCTTGCCGATTCCTCCATTCGTAGTCGTCTCCATCTTCATATTCGGTGACATCCAAGACATTCCGCCTCCTTCTGTGATCATCTTCTCTCCGCCCTCCAGATAGCAGATAACTACCGGTAATGTGTCTCCTTTGATTTCATATCTCATATAAGTTCCCTCCTGAAATTTCTCTTTTAATATACTTTTTCCCGAAAAACTATATTTACATTATAGCATCTACTATCTCTATTCACAATCAGCACTTTATATTTACGTAAAATTTTGTTATATTTTCATCATAACAACTCAAACATGACAAAACGCCAAAAATCTTCCGGGCTTTTCATCCCTTCTGATTTTTGACGTTTTTCTAACATCTTATAATGTTTTTACAAATCTTAAAAATGCTTCTCTTCCCTCTTCTGTACATTTATACACTCCGGCATCCTCAAGTACATGTACAAATACTTCACCGACTTCTTTTTTCAATATATCCATTACATTTTCTTCTGTAATCCCATCATATTTTTTACAAAATGTATCTGCCCAGTCCGCATGCTTTGCAATCTTTTCATTACTTCTGATATCTTTTTTCTGAACCAGATAATCCGCAAGAATCTCCAGCTCTTCTTTTAATCTGGATGGAAGCACCGCAAGTCCCATAACTTCGATCAGTCCGATATTTTCCTTTTTAATATGATGATACTCTGCATGTGGATGATAAACGCCAAGTGGATGTTCTTCGGTTGTGATATTATTCCGAAGAGTCAGATCCAGTTCAAACAATCCATCACGTTTTCTTGCGATCGGAGTGATCGTATTGTGTGGCTCTCCATCTGTATTCGCATAGATGAATGCATCTTCATCTGTATAGTTTCGCCAGCATCTGAGGATATGATCTGCCAGATCTATCAAGCGTTTCTCATCTTTGTGACGGATTCGGATGACAGATAACGGCCATTTTACGATTCCGGCCTCAACATCTTCATATCCCGGGATTGTAATTTTAATCTCGATCGGCGCTTTTGCCATTGCAAATGTATAGTGTCCCCCCTGGAAATGATCGTGACTTAAGATAGAACCGCCAACGATTGGGAGATCTGCATTAGATCCCAGGAAATAATGTGGAAATAATTTTACGAAATCAAATAATTTCTCAAATGCTTTCTTATCAATCTTCATCGGGATATGCTGTCCGTTAAATACGATGCAATGCTCGTTATAGTACACATATGGTGAATACTGGAATCCCCATTTTCCACCTGCAATCTCGATTGGTATAATCCTGTGATTTTCTCTTGCCGGATGGTCAAGACGTCCTGCATATCCTTCATTTTCCATACAAAGCAGGCATTTCGGATATGCGGTATTCTTTGCATTTCTTGCTGCAGCGATCGCCTTTGGATCCTTCTCCGGCTTGGACAGATTAATTGTGATGTCAATCTTACCATATGGGGAATCTACTTTCCACTTCATGTCCTTTTTCACACGGTATCTGCGGATATAATTGCTGTCCTGACTTAATTTGTAGAAATATTCTGTCGCAGCTTCCGGAGATTCTTCATATTTTTCCGCAAATGTCTTCTGTACCTGAGCCGGTCTTGGTACCAGACAATTCATGATCTTCGTATCGAAAAGATCACGGAATCCGATACTGTCTTCAATGATTCCTCTTTTTACCGCCTCATCCAGTAATCCTTCCAGAACTGCTTCCAGCTCGATGGAACTGCTGTCGATTTCTACATCTTCATATGAATCTTCCTGGAATAATTCTAACAATAAATTTGTTGTGTAAATTTTCTCACATTCCGGTGTCAGTCCGGTCTGAATACCATATTCTACCAGTTTCTTAATATTTTCATACAACATATTCTGATCCTTCCGTTCTTTTTTCTATTCTGTGAATTTATACAATCTTTGCTCCGTCACCGATATCTACTACATAGAATTCTGCTTCATGTCCGACTTTTTCTTTATATGTCTTTCCAATCTCCTCGATAAACTTATCTACCGTTCCTTCTTCAACGATGCTGACCGTACATCCGCCGAACCCGCCTCCGGTGATACGTGAACCGATAACCCCCGGCATTGCCTGCGCCAGATCTACCAGAATATCTATCTCTTCACAGGACACTTCATAATCATAACGAAGTGACTCATGGGATGCATTCATAAGCTGTCCGAATAATTTCACATCGTTGTTACGGAGTGCTTCTACTGCACGAATAGTTCTCTGATTCTCATATACCGCATGTTTCGCACGCTTCTGTCTGACCGGATCTTTGATCGCATCCTTGTACTGTTCGAATCCGTCCTCTGTAAGATCTCCAAGTGTCTTTATATCTGTAACCTTCTGAAGTTCCTTTAATGCAGTCTCACATTCATTTCTTCTGTCATTGTAAGCAGAATCAACCAGACTGTGCTTTACCTTACTGTTGATGATCACGATCTTCGCATTTTCAAGAACGACCGGTGCATATTCGTATTTTAATGTATTGGTATCCAGGAAAATTGCATGATCTTTCTTACCCATCGCACTTGCGAACTGATCCATAATTCCACAGTTGCATCCATTGAAATTATTCTCCGAATACTGTCCGATCAATGCAAGATCAATCATGGAGAGATCTTCAAATCCAAATGTATCTTTTAACATCAGTCCTGTCAGCACTTCCAGTGATGCGGAAGAAGAAAGTCCAGAACCATTCGGAATATTTCCATAGATCAGGATATCCATTCCATGTGTCAGTTCATACCCTCTCTTTTCGAATGCCCACATTACTCCCTTCGGATAATTCGTCCATCCGGCATTTTTACTCGGAATCAATTCATCGAGACTTGTCTCAATGATTCCAAGTTTTTCAAAGTTCAAAGAGAAGAAACCTAATTTTCTGTCTTCTCTGTTCCTTACCACTGCCCATGTTCCCATTGTCAGTGCACATGGGAATACATGGCCTCCGTTATAATCTGTATGTTCTCCGATCAGGTTTACTCGTCCCGGTGCAAAATAAGTACGGATTTCCCCGCCTTCTCCGTATAATTCCTGAAATTTTGCGATCAATTGCTCTTTCTGCATTCCATTACCTCCATTTTTAATACATTTTTATCATTTTTTCTTTCATCCCTTAAGTTTCAGGCCCTCTTTAACATCCACTTACATACTTTTTTGTAGTTGACTGTCTTCTGTTATTGCTATAATATAATCATAATGAGATATGCAAATTCTCACAATAAGAATATTGGCATATTTTATAAGAATATTGAGATTTTATTTGTTTTTGACTTTTATATACGGAGGATGATATGAAAGGTATTCAGATTCTTACAGAAAAAAACAAAAAAGAAGTAAAAGAACACGGAAGTTACACTTTCCCCGTTCAGGTATCCCCAGAGGCAATACAGTCTTATGAACAGCATTCCTTCATGTGGCACTGGCATCCGGAGATCGAACTTACATGGTTCGTATCCGGACAGATGGAATATGTCGTCAATGACCAGCGTTATATTATCTCAGAAGGCGAAGGGATATTCTGCAACAGTAATGCTTTACATGCCGGATATATGATTGATGACCAGGACTGTAATTATATCTCTGTCACATTTCATCCCAAATTCATCTATGGCTACGAGAACAGTATCCTGCAGACCAAATATGTCGATTTTATCACTTCCAACGAATTCTGGTCTTCACTTGTATTAAAACCGGAAATTCCATGGCAAAATGAAATTATCGAATACATAAAAGAAATATATACATTAACCTGCCAGGTTCAATCTTCTTCCGATGCCTTCATTCCCGGATATGAAGGCATAGCGGAACAGCCGGAACTTCCTGACTATGAATTCCGTATTCATCTCCTGCTCTGTGAGATCTGGCACCGGCTTTATCTGCATTATGTCCAGATTGCCCAGGATACTCCGCATCCACAGAAGCATTTACAGCGTTTGAAAGACATTCTTTCTTATCTTCAGGAGCATGCTTCCGAAGAACTCAGTCTCGAAGATATCGCCGCCCACGCCGGACTGTGCAAAAGCGAATGCTGCCGCTTTTTCAAAAAATATATGCGGATGACCATCTTCGATTACCTGCTGTCTACACGGATTCAGAACAGTATTCCACTTCTTATGGACGGGGAGAATATTACTACGATTGCCGGACTTGTAGGATTTTCCTCACCGGCATATTATGGCCAGATTTTCAAGCGTTACATGGGCATGTCACCCAGTCAGTATAAAAAGAATGCCGCCCAGTCACCTTCCGGTGACTAAGCGGCATCTTTTATACATTTTTGCCCTCTCTGTCAAAGTATTCTTTCACAAGTCTGACCACAACTCCTGACAGCAGGAAGACTGCTATCAGGTTCGGGATAACCATCAGACCATTAAATGTCTCTGCAATATTCCACATCAGTCCCAGTTCCATAGTTGCGCCGACAATCGCTACCAGTGCATACAATATCATAAATGGTCTGTTTGCGCGGGTACCAAGCAGGAACTCCACACAACGTGTTCCATAAAGTCCCCATCCAATGATCGTAGAAAATGCAAAGCAGCACATTGCAATGGCCGTAAATATCGATACCCAGCTTCCGTAAGTGGAAGTAAATCCAAGAATCGTAAGTTCTGCACCGGCCGCATCTCCATATCCAACCGGTACGCCGCTGCACAGAATGACAAGTGCCGTCAGTGTACAGATCACAATTGTATCTACAAAGACTTCGAATATTCCAAAGAATCCCTGCTTTACAGGCTTTCTTGTATCCGCACATGCATGAGCAATCGAACCGGTACCAAGTCCTGCTTCATTTGAAAAGATTCCCCTGGATACACCTTTTTTCATACTCATGAAGAAAGATCCTACTGCACCGCCGGTCACAGATACGGGTGAAAAGGCACCTTTAAAAATAGAAGCGAATACTGTCGGGATATTTCTGTAATTCAAGATCACAACTCCGATTGCAAGAATAATATAAATGACCGCCATAAACGGAACCAGCTTTTCCGCTACCTGCCCGATTCGTTTGATTCCTCCAAGAAGGATCAGCCCGATCAATACTGCCAGAATAATTCCGATCACCAGATTCAGAGTACTCACATTCTGTTCACTGATCACACCATAATTATACAGAGCTGAATCAATTGCTGTCGTGATGGTATTGACCTGTGTTGCATTCCCCGTTCCGAATACCGTCAGTACACCAAATGCCGCGAACAGATAGGCCAGCCAGTGCCATTGCTTCTTCAGTCCATTTTTTATGTAGTACATAGGTCCTCCGACCAGATCGCCTTCCGCGTTTTTCTCCCGGAAATGTACCGCAAGCGTTACTTCTGAAAACTTTGTACACATTCCAAGAAGTGCTGATATCCACATCCAGAAGACTGCACCCGGGCCTCCGATCGCGATTGCTCCTGCCACGCCTGCAATATTACCGGTTCCGACGGTCGCAGCCAGTGCCGTACATACTGCCTGGAATGGTGTCAGTGCTCCGTCTGAAGCTTCTCTTTTTTTCAACATCCGGCCGATTGTTACTTTCATCGCATATGGGAATTTACGGATCTGAAGAAATCCGGTTCTGATGCTTAATAAAAGCCCTACTCCTACGATGCAGATCATAGCCGGTACTCCCCAGATGAAGTTATTTACCACATTGTTGATTGATTCGATTGTTGCCAACATTACTTCTAGTCCTTTCCTATTTATAAATCATATTTTTGATTTTGTATCGCGTTACCGCATTATCACATTGAATTTCAACTGTAGCAGTATAGCACGATTTTATATAAAAGTACAGGATTTCTTTTTCTTTATCAAAAGATTACCCGAAATTTCATACACGTACTTCCTTTCTTTTCTAGTATTTTTACAACTGGTATGGTATATTTTTTCATAACTGGCTCTTTATCTCATGCCACTACTATTGTACAGTAATGGCAATTACGAAAGGAAAGAGGGTTTTGGTTATGAATTCCAATCTGAAAAAAATAATTATGACAGCATTATTCGCTGCGTTAGCCTGTGTTGCTACAATGTCCATCCGTATTCCGACACCGGGAACCGGCGGATATATCCATCCTGGTGATGCAATCGTAATCCTCGCAGGTATCATCCTTGGTCCTGTATATGGTATGCTTGCCGGTGGTATCGGTTCTGCACTGTCTGACCTGATCGGTGGATATTTTGTATACGTTCCGATTACACTGGTGATCAAGGGGCTTGTCGCACTGGTATCCGGACTGATTTACCAGAAGATGTGCCGTTACGGTAAGAACCGTTACGTCGCAGTTATCCTTGGAGGTATTACAGATATCGTATTCGTCGCCGGTGGATATTTTATCTGCGAGTTCTTCCTGTATGGAAGCGGTGCTGCTGCAAGTATCCCTGCTAATATTATCCAGGGAGTCGGTGGACTTATTATCTCTGCTGTATTATATCCGGTACTGATCGCAATCCCGGATGTACGCCAGGCAGCATACGAGACGAAGAATTAAATTCACTTACATACTTTGTCACCTATAGGACTTGCCATTGGCATCTTCTCTCGAACGCATGGCGAAAAAAAGGATAAGTTCTTTCTCTCTTTATGAAAGAACTTATCCTTTTTCCACATCTTTTTACTTTTTCACTTTACTTATCCACTTTTTCTGCGTTACTTTTTCCACAGGAACATCCGATCACAAATGTAAGGAACAGTATTGCCACGATCATCCATCCGACCAGTACCTTCGTTCCCATCGGCTGGAACTTATCATAGTATCCCTTCAGGTAAATGATGATGATCAGAAGCGGTAATCCATAAGACATATATCCCTTGATTCCTGACGGGAACTTCCATCCTTCTCCCTGGTTGATCTCTTCGAGGAAATGGTTCCATCCCCAGCCATTCTTCTTTGTACAGAACAATACATATCCCAGACTTCCAAGTGGAAGCAGGTTATTCGATACGATGAAATCTTCCAGATCCATGATCGTTGAGCCTTCTCCAAGCGGAGTAAATCCGGCTAACACATTGAATCCCATTACGCATGGCATACTTAAAATAATAATCAGGATCAGACTTACCAGTGTACTCTTCTTTCTTGACCATCCGAATAAATCCATATCAAAAGAAATAATATTTTCAAATACCGCAACCAGTGTCGTAAATGCAGCAAAGCTTAAGAACAGGAAGAATAATCCTCCCCATACACGTCCGCCTGCTACCTGTGCGAAGATATTCGGGATCGTGATAAATATAAGGCTCGGGCCTGCTCCCGGTTCAATTCCGTATGCAAAGCATGCAGGGATAATAATGAAACCTGCCATCAGCGCTACGATCGTATCAAGCACGGTAATATTCACAGCCTCTCCGAATAATCTCTGGTCTTTTTCCATATAACTTCCAAAGATCAGCATAGCTCCGATACCGATTGATAATGTAAAGAATGCCTGGCTCATAGCCCCGAAAATTACATTTCCGATTCCAATCTCTGCCATCTGTTTGAAATCAGGGATCAGGTAAAAACGAATTCCTGCTCCGGCACCTTTCATCATCACAGAATGGATCGCAAGTACGATCATGATCAAAAGCAGTGCTGTCATCATGAACTTGGAAACTTTTTCGATACCTTTCTGGATTCCAAACGCACATACACCGAATCCAATGATAGATATCAGAATCGTCCAGAATGCCATAAGCGGCATATTTCCTAGCATATCACTGAATCCTGCAGATACAGTCTTCATATCCGCACCCACAAAATCTCCTCTGAAGCTTCTGACGCAATAATACAGCATCCATCCACCAACTGTGGTATAGAACATCATCAGGAAATAGCATCCGATAACACCGATCCATTTCGTAATATGCCACTTTGTTCCTTTTGGTTCCAGTGTCTCATATGCAGCGGCAACACTGTGTCTGCTGGCACGTCCGACACCAAATTCACAGACCATAACCGGGATTCCCATAATCAGAAGGAACACCAGATAGATTAAAATGAATGCAGCCCCTCCGAACTGTCCACACATGTACGGGAACTTCCACACATTTCCAATACCAACGGCACATCCTGCAGATACAAGGATGAAGCCCAGTCTTGATCCAAATGTCTCTCTCTTCATTCCATAAACCTCTCTTTACTTTTTAAGTCAAGCATTTTTTATTATATCGTATTTTGTCTACCAAACACAAGGACTGTCATTATGGAATTTTAAGTTTAAAAAAGATCAAGAAAAGGACCAGGAAATGTACCCTACTCATCTCCTTGTCCTTTCTTTCTCTTTTTATATGATTTTTACTATTATCAGCTCATGGAGTTTTATAAAGCTTTCATCTGGTATGAGCTGCCCCACATTCCAGATACTTATGCCGTACAGGCATTCTGAAGAATCTCATTTAAAGCATTTCCGCTGCTTGTGTGGCATCTTACGATTTGTGCATTACATTTTTCCGCTTCTGTTACTGCACAGTGTACCATCTTATGAGATACTGTATTGGTAAATAAGATTAACAGATCGGGACTTCCGATCTTCTCACTTAAGTTTCCCGACATCTGTGTGAATACTTTTGCTTTGCATTTGTACTCTTTACAGATCTTTTTATACTGATGAACCATTCTGTCATGTCCGCCTACGATTACTACACTCATGTACTGCCTCCTTTTATGTAAGTATATTAGTTAGCTTCATCTAACTAATATGATACACTTTTTTTTCGAAAATGGAAGAGGGTGTATTGAGAACTTTTCTCAATACACCCTCTTCCATTAAACACACGGAAAACAAAATCTACAGAACCTGCCACTGGCAGCTTCTTTCGAACGCATGGTGATAAATAAAAACCGGAACCACTCACCTCCACGGCATATGATCCCGGCTTCCGCTCACATCATTCTCTACATATCTTCATATTTCATCAGATACTTACAAATCTTCTGCAGATCCTCTTCCTCACTTGCAACGATCTCCAAATGCAGTTCGTCGGCTTTGGAGAAAAGCTGTGTCATAGACATAAACTGGCAGAGTTTTGATTTCAGATTCAATCTGTCTCCCTCACCTGTCAGTAATTCTACACGACCTTTGCAATCGTCGACAACTTTAAAGAATTCCTGCGCATTTGTAATTTTATTAATTTTCATAGCTGGTCTCCTTTTACAATGTGTAATAATCCGTTTCTTTTGATATTCCCTCGATTCTTACACCAAGTGTATCATATAATGATTTCTTCAATCTTTCTGCATCTCTATCTTTCAGAGCATCGATATATCCCTGATGTTCTGCAATCATATTCTTGGCTCCATTCGTATTCTTTATCACATCCCGGCCATATATCAGTTTAAAAAATGATAACGTATCCCATAATGATTCTATCATCGCACATACTCTGTCCATTTCGCTAATGGAATAGATTGCAAAATGAAATTTTCGATTCTGCAAGTATAACTTTTTTGCATCAATCTCGTCAGCTTCAACAATTGGAACATATTCCTTATGTATCTCTTCCAGTTCGTGTATCTGTTCTTCCGTAATCTTTTTACACGCTTCTCCAGCTGCAAGCGGCTCTAACAACTGACGCATCAGATATATTTGTAAAACATCTTCCTGTTCCAAAGAAACAAGTTTTACCCCTACATAAGGAATCGATTCAGCCAGTCCCATTTTTTCCAAACTTTTCAAAGCCTCTCTGATTGGCATACGACTAACTCCAAGCTGACGGGCAAGCTCTTCTGTATTCAGCTTTTCCCCCATCTTCAACTTTCCATCCATAATCCAATCCATCAGTTTGTTCAATACCTGCATTGGCAATGTATCTCTTTGCAGCATCATTGAATCATCTTGACCCATTGTCACTCGGTTACTCATATATAGCACTACTCTCTTATCTAAAATATTTACAGACCAAGCTTTTCTACCACTTTGTCCAAAATAGCAACCTGCGCTGTCTCTTCGACTAACTCAGCTGTATGTTCTGCAGCCAGTGGATCTTTTCCCATTGCAACTACACCGTGATCTGCCAGTAAGAATGCATTGATATTTGGTGTTTTTTTAAACATTGCTTCTACCATCGGTACGTCTTCCGGTCTTACCATTGCTGCGTGTACGTCTAAGGTTGGATAACCTTCCGGATTCTTCAGTTTGGAATGCCATGTTACAAGCGGTAGATCTTTCTTAGAAGATGACCATCCGATCGCATATGGAGAATGCACATGCACAACAGACTGTACATCTGGTCTCAGTTTATAAATATAACCATGCAGTAATGCCTCTCTCGTTGGCTTTCCGGCTCCTTCAACCACATTTCCGTCAAAATCCGTAATTAAAAATCCTTCTGGTGTGCAGTCACCCAAAGACCCGCCGCTTGCCTTTACAAGCATCGTCTCTGTTCCAGGTATTCTGGCACTTACGTTTCCCCCACTACCAGTCTGTATTCCTCTATTATAAGCTCTTTTACTGGCAATAACAAGTTTTTCTGCGATTTCATATGCTTTCTGATCCATATTCTCAAGTCCTCCTTTTTTAGTTCTCACCAAAGTCCTGTGGTAATTTACCCTGTTTTTTCATTTCATCCACAATGTAATGAGCTGCTTTCACGCCAAATTCCGGAGTATCCAGATTGTGTGGGATTACGATAACCTCTACATTATCATTTACATTTTCAATGATTGTCTGAATCAGTACAGAGTCACTCTTTGGCTCGTATAATTCCTGTCCTTCCAGTGTGTTGTGTCTCATTCCCTTGGTTGGAATCAGAAGTTTTACAGGGTAAGTAACCTTGCTGAGCCTTTCTGCCAGGATCTTTCCTAATGCTTCTGCTTCTTCCGGAAGGATCTTGATATGTGCTGTATTGGCATTGTGAAGCATGTATTTTCTTTCATCCATTCTGTCTGGAAGTTCGCTGGTACTGAAGTCTACAAAGTCAAGTCCGCCAAGGCTGATAACCAGCGGTACTTTCTTTTCTACAGATTCTACCAGACGGATCTTTGCTTTTGGACCATATGAGAATCCGCCTCCGAAATATTCGGATGTCAATTCATGTAAAGTCAGATCCAGAATTCCGTCTACCAGTCCGTTCGCAGCCATATCTTCCATGGTGGCTCCGCCGACTCCTGTTGCATGGAATCCGATAACCTCGAGTCCCATCTTCTCTAATTCTTCTACTGCTGCAACTGCTCCTGTATTTGTTACACCCATCAATGTAACTGCAACAACCGGTTTATCACCTTTTGTCAGAACCTGTCCTGCACATTTTACCATTCCCACGCAACAAGCACAGGCATTGGAGATGACCTGACGTGTTACAATATTAAGTCCTGTAAAATCACAGATTGCAGGCATAACCGTAATATCTTTATCCCCTACAACAAGGTCAAATTTTCTTGTTCCGCTTGCTACAGTTGTAGCCATAACTTTTGGAAAACCAATCGGCAGTTTCTGCATTGCATTTGCCGCCATGACTGTGTTCTGAAGTCCTCCGACAGAAATTATTCCGTCAATCTTTCCTTCTTCATATAATTTTACTACATAAGCTGCAACGGCATCTTTCATGTAGTCTATCTTTTCACCTTTTGATTTTGGTTCCATCTCTTCCCAAGGTGTGCCATAACTTTCTGCGATTTCTTCTCTTGAGATGTCATAATTATAAGATGGTGCAGGACCTGTTGCTGTATTGATAACCAGAGCATTTAATCCTTCATTTTTAATAAAATCGCTGATAAACTTCGCTTCTTTGAACTTTGTATCGCAACTTTCGATTACCGCTATCGTCTTCATATTCTCCATTAATCTCCTTCTATACAGATATTGTGAAGACCACCCCTTTGGATAACCTCCACAACATCCCACTCTCGTCCAGATTCTTATTCTCTCTCGACTATATCACATATTAGTTCTGGCTGAAATATTTTGTCTCAGCTTTCTTTGCTGCTTTTCTAGCATCTTTGTCAATGATTGCTGTCTTGTACTCATCGAATACGAAGTCAGTATCTTTCTTTCCGATTACCGGAAGTTTATTGTCATGAGAATCTTCATATTTCTCTACTGCTGCAGATAAGATTACGTCATGAGCAAGTAACAGATGTTTGTGAGGATCTACTCCTGCCTCTTTACAACGACGGACTGTATCACGTACTGTCTTCCATGCAGCTACGATATCAACATAACGTCCTGGAGGGCAGATGTCGTAATGTAATTCATCCTGCATTTCCTGTGGAGCATCAATGTTACCCATTACGAATACGGAATCTCCAACGCAGAAGTATGGTCCTTCTTCTGTCTCAACAACAACTGTCATATGTCCTGGACAATGTCCAAATGACTCGTATACGCTTACGCCCGGTGCGATTTCAACTTCGCCTTTTACGGTTTCAAATCTTTCATATACGCCTGGCTGATCGTATGGTGCAATGAACTGGTCTCCACATGTTACATCACCATCTTTTGCGATGATCGGACGGCAGTATGATTTGTAGTGAAGCGGTACTGGATTGTGTGCATAATCCCATTCAACTTCGTTGCAGATAAAACGAGCTTTTGTAAATTTCTCAAGGTAGAAGATATGATCCCAGTGAAGATGTGTAAATAATACGATATCTACATCTGATGGTTTGTATCCTACCTGAGCCAGACGTGACTCGATGTCATCGATTCCTGGTCTCTGAAGAGATGGTCCGTGATGATATTTGTCTGCATGCTCTGTCCATGACATACCTGTGTCAACCAGGATCAGCTGATCGCCGCCTTCAATTAAGAATGTCATATCTGGAAGCTGATCTGATTCATTTGTGATACCCATTTTTTCAACATATTTCTTGCATGAGAAATGATACCAGTATTCCAGTGGTTTTGTTGGGATGTAGCCTGAGTTAAGTGGTCTGATTGTTAATGACATAATATAGTCCTCTCTTTCTTATTGTATATGTAGTGTTATTTGTTTCCTATTAAAATTTTGAATATATTTAATAATTTATATTACTTTTATGCTCCTTGTTTTTCCTTTGCCTCGCGTTCTGCGATCGCTGCATCAGAATAAATACCAAGTTTTTTCTTTCTCATGTGTTTATCACACATAGATGTAATGATTGGTGCGGTAAACGCTGTTACAATGGCTGCTACTGCAAGCTGTGCTGTTGCCGTACTTGCTGCTGACTGCCATGCCGGATCAACCTCTGCAAGAGAAGCCGGAACACTTGTTGCATTTGCTGCTGTCGTACCGATTGCAGCTCCCATAGCATTTCTCTTGTTCTTTGGCAGTGTAAGCTGGAACAGGAAGTAGAATAAAAATGCTGACAGTGCTGAGATGATTGCCAGTACTACTCCGCCAACTCCACCTAATGCAATACTCTTAAGACTCATTCCTGCTCCGATTGGGATCATCATGAAGAATGTGATGATCGGCATTGCATCTGCTGCAACTTTACGGAATGTCTTGTCCAGATTTCCCCAGATAATACCGATGATCAGAGGAATCAGTGTTGCGATAAATGATTTGATCGGGATGGAAGCCATACCAGCTGTTCCCATAGCAATCATTGTAAAGAATGGTCCGTCGTTCAGTGATAAGATAGAAATTGCTCCGGCATCTGTTTCATCACCATACTGCTGCGCAAGTCCTAAGTACAATCCTCCGGCTGAGTTTGTGATACCGGCGATCATTGCCATGGAAGTGATTCCACAGAATCCTGCGGCTCCGCCGATCTTTGCTACCAGAAGTCCGAGTACAATACCAACTACAAATTTCATAAGAGTCAGTGTACATCCTTTGTACAGCGGCATTCCGATCTTCTTTACATCGATGGATGCTCCGTTCAGTAAGAGGAACATTCCTAACAGACAGGCGGTTCCGGTTTTGAACATTCCAGATGTAAATCCTCCGATCTCAAGTACATTTGGAATAAATGTGTTAGCAAGTACTCCGATCAGCATTGGCACAATGATTAATCCCCCAGGTACCTTCTGCATAAGTTTAAAAAAACTTTTTTCTTCCTTCATCCTTTCTTTACCTCCTTAGTTTTGTTGTTTGGATATTGGATATTGGATACGATTCATCGTGCTTTTATCATACAGCTGGATCCAATCTTTATCAACATGACTAATTATCTAATTTCCCCATTCGTTTTTTGTGCATTTTTAACAATTGTGTTCTGCATATACTTTCATTGCATCACGAATCAATGTGTCGAACTTATCTGCATCCCATGCAGCTCTTCCGACAAAAAGACCATCTATCGATGGCTGTACGATCAGTGACTCCGCATTGCCCGGATTGACACTTCCACCGTACAGGACAGGAATTTCCTCAGATTTTTCACCAAAGATCTCGTATAATGCAGTTTTGATTTCCTTGTGCATAGCTTCTGCATAATCCGCAGATGCAGGTGTTCCATTGACACCGATAGACCATACCGGTTCATATGCCACCCAGATATTCTTGCACTCTTCCGGTGACACACCGTAGAATCCTATTTTGAGCTGGCTGCGCAGAGTCTCTGCACTGATTCCATATTCTTTCTGCTCTGCTGTTTCGCCGATACAAAGTAACGTCTTAAACCCATGTGACAGGGCCGCTTTCACCTTTTTATTCTCTTCTACATCACTTTCGCCGAATACATGCCGTCTCTCAGAGTGTCCGATCATCACAAGATCCAGCCCCATCTCTTCTAACATGCATGGTGAAATCTCGCCTGTAAACTGTCCCTGGTCTTCCCAGCACATATTCTGGGCACCAAGTCTTACAAATTCACGGTCACAGCAGCTTGTTGCAGTCTGAAGCGTCGTATAAGACGGAATGATAAAAAGCTCGATATCATCTCTGCTGATGTCCTTTGTATTTTCAACCAGTTTCTGAAGATATTCTCTGGTCGCACTGATGCCCTTATACATCTTCAGATTACTTCCGAAATATAGTTTTTTCATAGAATTTTCCTCTCTTTTAGCGGTTCTGATCATACTCTCTGAATGCATCTACTTTAGGCTGTGAAGAACATCCCGGTACGAATTCGTTCGTAAAGAAAGCGTCCACAAGCATCTCACGTACTTTTGCACCTGTCGTGAATGCTCCCATACAGACAATGTTGGCATCGTTACTGAGTCTTGCTCTTGTCGCAGAATATACGTCAGATACCAGTGCGGCATATGCACCTTTTACCTTATTGGCAGCAATAGATACCCCAAGCCCTGTTCCGCAGATCAGCACACCTCTGTCATATTCCCCGGATGCTACATGTTCTGCTACATCAATTGCTACATTCGCATAGATCGGATCTTCACTTCCGAAGTCTGTCACCTCTCCATAGCCTTTCTTTTCAATGTAAGCAATGATTTCCTGCTTTGCTTCTTCTGCATTTGGATCACAACCGATTGCAATTTTCATGTTCATTTCCTCCTTCTTTGTATCGGATATTGGATATTGGATACGATTTATGTTTTTTATAATAGCACCGGTTGTTTTTTATGTCAATAAATGCTGCTTTCTCCATTCATTTTCTAATAAAATGCACAAAAATAAAGTTCTGTTATCGTGCATATAGCCAATTAACAGAACTTTATTTATTGTATCATCATTATTATATTTTTACGCATCCACCTCATCCAGCGGCATCTCACAGTTGAACACTTCGATATGATGTCTCACATTCTCATACGTTCCCTGTACCATAGCCAGATTCAGATCAAAATAATTATGTGCTCCTTCTGACTTCAGATACTCTTCCGCATGTTTTGTCAGACGATTAAAGCTTGCTGTCGCAATATTCACTTTCACAATTCCAAGCTCGATTGCTTTTCTAAAATCTGCATCCGTGATTCCACTTCCACCATGAAGAACCAACGGAATTCCTGTCTTATCATGGATCTGCTCCAGTACATCAAATGCAAGCTTCGGTGCTACCGGATAATTGCCGTGTGCATTTCCGATTGCAACTGCCAATGCATCGATTCCGGTGCGTTCAACAAATATCTTTGCATCATCCGGATTCGTACAGCGGATTCCATGATCTTCACTTCCGTCTTCGCTTCCACCTACCAGTCCCAGCTCAGCCTCTACAGTTGCCCCGTATTTCTTTGCCAGTTCTACTATCTTTACTGTACGCTCGATATTTTCTTCAAATGGATATGTAGAGCTGTCGAACATGACGGAGGTAAATCCAAGTTCCAGTGCTTTCTCTACTGTCTCCATGGTAAGTCCATGATCCAGATGCACTGCCACGTCTACTTTCGCCTCTTTTGCAGCCTGTACCATCATTGGTCCCATAAGTGCAAGCGGGGAGTGTTTCAATCTTACTTCTGCAATCTGCAAGATGATCGGAGTGTCCAGTTCTTCTGCTGCCTGGATTGCTCCTTTTACCATCTCCATATTTCCAACACTGAATGCGCCGATTCCTCTGTAATTACTCTTCGCACGCTCCAGTAATTCTTTCATCGTTACTAATGCCATTGTTCTTCTGCTCCTTTCCATGTTCTTCTTTTTTCAGGTTATGTCCCAATATTGTCAGACAGATCAGGGCGATCACTGCAAATACAATTCCCATCCCGAATACCACATGCATGCCATATCCTTTTCCGGTAATGAATCCTGATAATGCCGGTGCGCCACATGTTGCGATTACGATACCAAGCATTACGAATCCGTAATTTTCTCCGGTATGCTCAATTCCAAAGATGGAACTTGTAAAGGATGGGAAACTTCCCATGATTCCGCCATAGCATCCATACATCAGAATGATTGCTGCGGTTACGGTATAGGATCTGGTAAATGTAAGTATTGCCATTGCCACAACAGATACTGCCAGCACGCCCTTGATACATTCCACTCTTCCTACTTTATCGGAAAGTGTCGGAAGTACCAGCCGGGTTCCGGCATTCACAATGGAACCGATCATAACTGCACTGACCGCAATTGCCGACGGGATTCCAAGTTCAATCTGATATGTCTGTGATACCGGTGACACCAGGAAATAAGAAATCAGCCCAAACAGCATCGTCGCCAGAAGAAGATAGAAGTTCTTTGTCTTCATCATCTCTGCGGATGTGTACTGCTTTTGTTCTGTCTGTGCTTCTGCATTTCCATTTGCCACGTTTTGTTCTCTTAATGCCCGTTCGGCTTTTCTTCTCCACTCTTTATCCGGAGCGGTAAAGAAGATACCGCATAAGATCCAGGAGATTGTAATCGCTGCACCAATGATCAGGAATGTCTTTCCCGGTCCCTCTGCCTGCAGGATTCTTCTGCTGATTGGTGCCAGAAAGAATCCACACAGTCCGTTTGCCGTTACGACCACACCTGATGCGAATCCCGTTCTTCCCGGGAACCATTTCTGAACAGTCGAGATAATTACGGTATAAATGAGTCCCTGTCCGAATCCCTGCATCACACCATAGGTCACATACATAGGAAGCGACGAAGGTACGATCAGGAATGCGGATGCCAGAATTCCAATGGCGAAGATACCGCCTCCGATCCATACAACAATCTTCGGATTATATTTATCCTGTAATCTTCCACCGATTATATTTCCAAATACGAATGTACTCAGTGCCAGGTAAAAACACATAGACGCTGCTGTCTGGCTCCAGCCGGCCTGTTCCATCACGTATGGCTGATAGATCGACCATACGTGAGGATAGCCGGTAAAAAAGATAGCAATGGCACCAAATATCATCGTCAGTAATCTTTGTCTTTTCTGTGTAGTTGTTAACTCCATAATTTTTTCCTCTTAATTAATAAATAAGTCCGAACTTCTGCATCTCTCTTTTTAAGATTTCTGTATGCTCCGGCTCAAGCTCTGTCAGAGGTGCTCTTACGGTTCCTCCGCATAGGCCCATCAGTTCTACCGCTTTCTTTACCGGAATCGGGTTTACTTCTGAGAACAATGCATGAATTAATGGCAATGCCTTTAACTGCAGCTCCAGACTTTCTTTTACCTTTCCATCCAGATAAAGCTGACAGATATCATGGGCTGCCTGTGGGGCTACATTGGAAAGTACGGAAATCACTCCTTTTCCGCCCAGTGACATCAATGGTACGATCTGGTCATCATTTCCGGAATACAGATCTAATTTTCCATCTGTCAGATCCATCATCTTCACGATATTGGAGAAATCTCCACTTGCTTCCTTGATTGCCACGATGTTATCCACATGATTCACAAGATAAGCCACAGTCTCTGCTTCCATCTTACATCCGGTTCTTCCAGGTATGTTATAAAGGACAACCGGTATTTTCGCTGCATCTGCTACCTGAGTGAAGTGTGCGATCATACCTTTCTGGGTTGCCTTGTTATAGTATGGTGTCACGACAAGCACGCCGTCTACGCCATATCCGGCTGCTTCTTTTGATAATTCCATTGCCGTCTTCGTACAGTTTGATCCGCTTCCTGCGATAACCGGGATTCTTCCTTTTGTTCTTTCAACCGTAAATTTCACACATTCCATGTGTTCACGCTCTGTCATCGTTGCTGCTTCCCCGGAAGTTCCGCAGATTACGATGCTGTCGGTTCCGTTTTCACAGTGAAAATCGATCAATTCGTCCAATCTGTCATAATCGATGGATTCATCTTCTTTGAACGGAGTAACGATTGCTACTCCTGCACCTGTAAATATTGCCATATTGCTACCTCTCCTGATTTTTACAAATGCCACACGGAACCCGTATGGCATCTGTAATATCTTTTTACATTCTAACTTTTATACTTACCACAGATTTTTGTACATCTGCTCTACATCAGCCTGTGTAATCTCACGCTGTGTATTCTGCGGGCTTCCGCTGTCCATTGCATCATATGCCATTTTCTCGATCACTTCGAAAAATTTCTCTTTGTCAATTCCGAACTCAGCAAGTGTCGGTGTCTCTAATTCTTCTGTCAGCGCTACGACTGCATCCAGGAATTTCTCACTGGCTGCCTGATCCGAATCTTCCGGTGTTGCAACTCCGATAGCTCTTCCGAGATCTGCAAATCTGTCATAGGCTCCCTCTAATGCGAAGCTTAAGCACTCTTTCATCAACATTGCGTTAGAAAGTCCGTGTGCTACATGGAACAATGCTCCGATCGGACGGCTCATTCCGTGGATCAGTGTTACAGATGAGTTGTTGAATGCGATTCCTGCTTCCAGAGCTGCTACAGACATCTGTACTCTTGCTTCTTCATTCTTTCCATCATGGAATGCTACTGGGAGGAATTTGAAGATTCTCTTTACAGCTGACATTGCAAAAGTATCTGATAATGTCTGTGCTTTTCTGGATGTATAAGCTTCTACTGCATGGCACAATGCATCAAGCCCTGTTGCTGCCGTAATCTTCGGTGGTGCTGTCATAGTGAACTGGGGATCGATAATGGCTAATGAAGGAATCAGCACTTTACCTTTCAGCAGCATCTTAATGTCTTTTCTGGTATCTGTAATGATCGTGAACTGTGTAGCTTCAGATCCGGTTCCTGCTGTTGTCGGGATAGCTACCATCGGAGGCATCTCTACATCGATCACTTTTCCCATGTAATCAGAAATGCTTCCGCCATTTTTCACGAGGGATCCGATTGCTTTCATCGAATCAATCGGGCTTCCTCCACCAAGTGCTACGAGGAAATCACATCTTTCTGCTTTGTACTGAGCCAGACCTTTTTCGATCATTACGTCTGTTGGTTCTCCTGCGATTTCAGAGTAAATAGTATATTCTACACCCTGGCTTTTTAATGCATTCTCTACTTTTGCACAGTTTCCAAGATCGATCATCACTTTATCTGTAACAATCATTGCTTTCTTTCCAAGTGTTCCAAGTGTATCCTGTGCCATATCAAGTGCTCCTGATCCTGAAATCATCTGTCCAGGTACGATAAATTCTCTTGCCATAATAATTATCTCCTTTTCTCTCTAAATAAGCGTTTTGCTATCTTCTTAATTAAAACTGTGCATCATGCATCCACACATATCTCTCGTCTTCACATCTGTCCGTCTGAAGCCATGGATTGCCATCAATGTGACGGATCATCCAGCATGTGTACATCTGGAATCCAGGTGCCACTGCCTGTGGATGAAGCTCTCCACCGGGAATTGCGGAAAAACTGTTGTCTACACTTTTGAATACCTGATCTCCGACAAAGCTTGCTCCGAATCCTTCCGGTCTGTCGAACTTGAACAGGTAAGTCTCCGGCTGTGGATGTCTGTGTGGCAGATATCCTGACCAGTTTCCTCTGTCATTCAATACCTCTCCAAGTACCATATTCGACTCCGGACAGATATCGTGATCAAAGATTGTATTTACACGGCGCTTTGCCACATTTCCGAACTTTCCGACACTTGAATAGCCCCAAGGTGCATCGTCCGGTGAATACAATTTGCTTGCAAATGTTTTGTCATTGTGCGTGCACTGTACCAGAATTTCAGTATCTTCTTCTGCTGTTACAGTAATCTCTTTACTTCCGCTTACGTGCAGTGCCCATGGACCTTCGGTAAATACATCTTTTCTGCTGACCGTTGCTTTCTCATCTTCCCATGTATAGGTTACTTTTCCGGAGAGAAGGAGAACCGCCGTCTCCTCTTTGTCTCTCTTAAATGTTCTTATCTGTCCGGCCTTCATGCTGTACACACGGATGTCCATCATCATTGCCTTATATTCATTGTCATAAGTGGTAAGAATCATCTCGCCATTTTCATCGAATTTTGGATAACCAAATACCTTACTCACTGTCTTTCGCCTCCTGAATCTATCTTTATAAATCTTAATAATCTCTTGCTTCTCTTCTTCCTTCCAGAACACCAACGCATGCCTTTCTTACAGACTCCTTAGAAGAAGTAGTTGCAATTCCTACATTCCACCATGATTCATATCCGTCTGTCATGGTCTTTGGAATAACCTTTAAGTCGAATAAGCAAGCAATTTCCTGCTTCTTCGCATCTTCCAGTGCTGCCTCTAATTCTGCGATCGTCTTACATGTGTATGTCTTAAGCCCGTATCCTTCACCGATCTTCGCATAGTCAACCGGGATCAGATCCCCACAAGGCTTCTTGCCGTCTGTGTAACGGAACTCTGTTGCGATACTTCCGATACCATGATTCATTTCCAGATTGTTGATACATCCGAATCCACAGTTATCGAATACCAGAATATTGACTTTCTTTCTCTCCTGCATGATCGTCATAATCTCGCTGTGTAACATCTGGAAGCTGGAATCCCCAACTACGCAGTATACTTCATTATCCGGTTCTGCGAATTTCACACCAAGTGTTGCTGCTACTTCATATCCCATGCAGGAATATCCGTATTCTGCATGATAGCCGCCGCGCTTGTCTGTTGTCCACATTCTCTGCATGCAGCTTGGAAGGGAACCGCCTGCTGTAATAATAGTCGCATCTTCATCGATCACTCTGCGGATTGCTGCAAGTGCTGCTGTCTGTGTGATCTTTCCGTTTGTCATCTTTACGAATTCCGGAATCGTTCTTGGATCTCTTGCCTTGATGATCGGCTCGAAATCATCTCCTGTATATTCAATGCCTGCCAGGCGGACCATTTCTTTGTCCCATACCTTCTTGGCTTCTTCGATTTCTCCGTTGTATGCAGATACATAACCGCGTGCACGAAGTTTTTTGGTAAGTGCTTCTACTGTAACCTTTGCATCTCCGACTGCTTTTGCTGCATCCATCTTGTATGCGTGGAATCTGCAGTTGTTAATCGTCACGAATTTTACATCCGGATTCTTGAACAGTCTCTTGGAGCTTGTTGTAAAGTCTGACATTCTCGATCCGATTGCGATCACTACGTCTGCATCTTCAGCGATAATATTGGAAGCATAAGTTCCCGTTACTCCGATACCTCCTAAGCAGTACGGATGACTAGACTTGCAGGCACTCTTTCCTGCCTGGCTTTCGCCAAATGGAATCTTGAATTCTTCGCAGAACTTTTCAACCGTCTCACCGGCTTCTGAGTAACGGACACCGCCGCCTACGATCACGAGTGGTTTCTTAGCTTCTGCAATGATCTCTGCAAGATCTTCCAGTTCTTCTTCTACCGCTACAGGTCTTGTGATTCTATGTACACGTTTCTGGAAGAAATATTCCGGATAATCATAGGACTCACCTTCTACATCCTGGCAAAGAGCGATGCAGCATGCGCCTGTCTCGGCAGGATCTGTCAGAACTCTCATTGCATTAATGAGTGCTGTCATGATCATCTCTGGTCTTGTGATGCGGTCCCAGTACTTACACACCGGCTTGAATGCATCATTGGTTGTTGTTGCCAGGCTGTTGCTCTGCTCTAACTGCTGCAATACCGGATCCGGCTGTCTGGAAGCAAATGTATCTGCCGGGAACACCAGAAGTGGAATGTTATTAACCGTTGCTGTTGCGCATGCTGTCACCATATTTGCTGCTCCAGGTCCTACGGATGAAGCACATGGAATGATTTTCTTACGATTGCTCTGCTTTGCAAATGCGGTTGCTACATGACACATTCCCTGTTCGTTTCTTCCCTGAAGGACTCTTAACTGTCCAGGATCTGTATCCAGCGCTTCTCCAAGTCCTACTGCAATTCCGTGTCCGAAGATGGTGAAGAATCCTTCTACGAATTTTGTCTCTTCCCCGTCCATGGAAACGTACTGATTATCAAGAAATTTCACAATTGCCTGTGCAACTGTCATACGGATTGTCTTTGTCATTGTTCTCTTCCTCCTGCTGCTTTTTTATACTCTTGCGATCATTTCGCCAAATTTTTCTTTTTCTTCTTTAATAAATGCATGTACTGCGTCCGGTCCCGGAAGGGAATCTGAACAGTTGTTGCTTCTTACCATCATGGATGCTTCTGCGGAACCAAATTCCAGACAGTCGATCACTTCCCAGCCCTGATATAATCCATATAAGAATCCGGAGCCATATCCGTCTCCTCCGCCGAATCCCTTTCTTGCTTCTACCGGGAATGGCTTGATACTGAACTTCTGTCCGTCACAGGTATATGCGGTAGACCCTTTCATTCCGTGCTTGATCACTACGATCTTAGCGTTGTATCCCTGCCATAAGCTTGCGCTTTCTTCATCTGTCATGCCTTCTTTGATCAGCTTCTCTGTCAGGTCGAATTCTTCTCTGGATCCCATGATGATATCTGCTTCTTTTGCTACAATAGAGTAGTAAATGGAAATCTCATCACTGTTCTTCCAGTTATATTCTCTGTAGTCAACATCGAAGATAACTTTTGTATCATTCTTCTTTGCCAGCATCACTGCTTTGATCGCAGCTTCTCTCGAAGGACTTTCTGCAAGTGCTGTTCCAGAGATCAGGATTGCTTTGGACTGTCTGATGTATTCTTCATCGATGTCATCTACATGTAACTGAAGGTCTGCGATGCAGTTTCTGTACATCAGGATATGGCTTTCTTTTTCTGAGAGCATCTCGGTAAATGTAAGTCCGAGCTTCTCGCCGTTTGTACATCTTGTGATGTGTGATGTGTCAATTCCCTGTTTGTCAAAATATTCTGTTACATAATCACCGAACTGATCATCGGATACTTTTCCGAGGAATCCTGCTTTTAATCCGTGTCTTGTAACACCTACTGCAATGTTCGCCGGAGATCCGCCGACGAATTTTTCAAATGTGTGTACATCCTTTAATGGTTTGAACTCTTCTTTTACCTGATCGTTGTAAGCTGGGTTGAAGTCGATTGCGACTCTTCCGAGAAGTATCAGGTCCATTGGTCTTGTCTGGTCAAATTCTACATATTTCATATCTTGCATCCTCCTGCTTTTTCCTTTTTTGCTTTTGCGTGCTTTATTGTTTTATTTGTGTGCTTTTTTGCGTGTTTCATTTGTTGACTGTATATTAGCACACGCGTTTTGAATGTGCAATAGGATTTTGAATTATTTTTTATTTCCCGCATTTTCCACAATTTATGGCGTGTGTTATTGTTGTTTTTGCACAATCGCGGTTTGTATTGCACGCATTTTAGCACGCAGTGACATGGGAACGTGGGGGCCATGGGGACGTGAAAAATGGCTTTTTTAGTGTCCCCGATGGCTTTTACAGGATACTCTGACGGCTTCTCTTGCATGCTTTTGCAACAAAAAAAGCCTTGCCGTCTCCCCCCTACAAAACAGCAAAGCTTTTTCTTACTCTATCTCTTTCTTCTCCTGCAATACATTTTCTCCCACATATGTATTACATCTTTTTTTCTCAGTCACTGCCTGATACAGCCAGTTTCCTCCATATTCACAGGCAAATCCTGAAAATGCCCCGATCACCAGCGATACCACTAGCACACTCCAGTTTCCATCCGCTGCGAATGTCGTAAAACATCCCATGAATGTTCCCGGACAGAAGTCAAACCACTCGTATTTTGCAATGATGCACATCACGAATGTAATGATCCCGCACCAGATTCCAAGATTCCCGAATAACGGATTGATCTTACTAAGTGTGATGATCGTCATTCCACATAGGACGCCTGTCAGATTCGTAATCATGGTCTTTTTCACCCCGCTCATGCCATGTTTTCCACAGGCAAAGTAGGTGGTGCATCCTGCAAAGCCGGCCCAGCCGATCAGTCCGGCAATTCCTGCAAGATAAGACCAGATACCACAGAGGACTGCTGTTACAATGCTTAATGCACACAAAGAACTCATATCTTAGTATCCTGCACCGTTATCTGTATTTTTCATGATCTTTACCAGACGGCTTGTTCCAAGTCTGTCTGCTCCGAGGCTCATGAATTCTTTTGCGTCGTCGAATGAGCTGATTCCGCCTGCAGCTTTTACCTTCACACCTTCTCCGACATGATCATGCATCAGTTTTACATCTTCAAATGTTGCTCCGGCTGTAGAAAATCCTGTAGATGTCTTGATAAATTCTGCTCCGGCTTTTGTTACGATTTCACACATCTTGATCTTCTCTTCTTCTGTCAGAAGGCAAGTCTCGATGATGACTTTTAAGATCTTTCCATCGCATGCTTCGTGGATCTGACGGATCTCTTCTTCTACTTCATCGTATCTTCCGTCTTTTAAGAATCCGATGTTGATTACCATGTCGATCTCAGATGCTCCGTTAGCGATCGCATCTTTTGTCTCGAATACTTTTGTTGCTGTTGTGCTGTATCCGTTCGGGAAGCCGATAACTGTACAGATTGGAAGTTTTCCCTCTACGTATTCTACTGCCTGTTTTACGTATGCAGCCGGGATACATGCAGAAGCTGTTTCGTATTTGATTCCGTCATCAAGAATTGTCTTGATGTCTTCCCATGTAGCTGTCTGTGTTAATAATGTGTGGTCAACAATTTTTAAAACTTCACTTGTATTCATAATCTCTTGCCTTTCTTTTTTCATTCATTGTGATAGGTTTACTAATTTTCAGTTTGTCTGATTCAGTTCTTTTAGTTCAGCTTGTCCAGGATCGAATGTCCGATCGTTCCTTCCGGCATCTTAACACCGAAGTTGTCTGCGATTGTTGCTCCGATAATGGCAAATGTGTCTGCTTCCTCAAGTTCTCCTGCTTCTTTCATAGACGGAGAATACGCAAGGAACGGCACCTTTTCTCTTGTGTGGTCGGTTCCGGTATGTGTCGGATCATTTCCATGATCAGCGGTGATGATCAGAAGATCGTCTTCCTTCAGTTCGCCTAATAATTCACCGAGTTTGACATCAAATTTTTCAAGTTCCTGTGCATATCCTTTGACGTCTCTTCTGTGTCCCCACAGTGCATCGAAATCTACCAGGTTGACAAAGCAGAATCCTTCGAAATCTCTCTTTGCGATTTCGATTGTCTGCTCCATTCCGTGTACGGAACTCTTGGATTTATTTGACTCTGTGATTCCTTCTCCGTCAAAGATATCGAAGATCTTACCAACGGAAATGACATCCAGACCTGCATCTTTCAATGCATTCAACGCAGTTCTTCCATATGGCTTTAATGCGTAGTCATGACGGTTACTGGTACGTTTGAACTCGCCTTTTTTCTTGCCGACGTATGGTCTTGCAATGACACGTCCGACTTTCCACTCATCTTTCATCGTAATCTCACGGGCGATCTCACAGCAACGGTACAATTCATCCAGGCCAAATGTCTCTTCATTTCCGCAGATCTGAAGAACAGAATCCGCAGATGTGTAGACGATCATATGACCGGTTGCAATCTCTTCTTCTGCCAGTTCCTCCAGGATCTCTGTTCCGCTGGCGCTCTTATTACCGATGATCGTACGTCCGGTTCTCTTTGACAGTTCATCGATCAGTTCTTTGGGGAATCCTGTCTCTGTAAATGTCTTGAACGGAGTTGTGATGTGAAGTCCCATCATCTCCCAGTGTCCGGTCATGGTGTCTTTTCCGTTGCTTGCTTCTCTTAATTTCCCATAATAAGCCAACGGTTTTTCTACAGGTGCAATACCTGCAAGATCTTTTAAGTTCGCAATTCCAAGTTTCTGCAGATTCGGAATTTTAAACGCTTCTACATTTGCCGCAATATGTCCCAGGGTATCTGTCCCCGCATCACCATAAGAAGAGGCGTCCGGCATCTCTCCGGCGCCGAGTGAATCTATGACTACGGTAAATATTCTTTTATATTTCTTTTCGTTCATATTATACACCTTCTTAATTCTCATATGTCAAATATCTGGAACAGTAATGTATTTGCATTCCTGTTCCAGAATTCTCTATCTGCTTTCATTATATATTTTCAATTATACTTAATATCAACCTTAACATTAATCTTATAATTGATCTTATATTAGAACAGTGTGATCAGTCCTACGATCATCGCACTTAAGATACTTACGAATACACCACCGAGCATTGCTCTGAATACCAGTCTTGAAAGTGTACTCTTCTTTTCCGGGCAGAGTACAGCAATACCGGATACACAGATACCAAGGCTTGAAAGATTCGCAAATCCGCAAAGGGAAATGGAGCATACGATTCCTGTTCTGTAATCTAAGGATGATAAGATTTTTCCCAGATCCTGGAATGCAACGAACTCATTTACGATCAGTTTGTTTCCAAGGAATGCACCTTCCATCAGTACCTGATTGGTATCAAGTCCCATCAGGAAACCAAACGGTGCGAATACATAAGAGAAAATCTGCTCCAGGCTGATTCCTGCAAATCCAAGAATCATATTAATTACTGCAACGATACCGATGATACCAACCAGAGATGCAGCGATAGCAATTACCATCTGCATACCTGTTCCGGCACCTTCTGCGATGGCGTCAATCACGTTGGCGTTATTGCCCTTGTTGTCCATCTTTACGTCTGTGATAGACTGTACAGGCTCTGTCTGCGGCAGTAACATTTTTGCAACGAGGATACTTCCAACCGGTACCAGTGCGCTGGCGATCAGAAGATATTCCATCGGGATACCAAGTGCATGATATCCTCCGAGGATGGATACTGACATACTTCCCATACCGGATACCAGAATAACTAATATCTCACTGTCTGTCAGGTTTCCGATATATTTACTGACCAGAATCGGGCTGTCCGTCTGACCTAAGAACATGTTGGCAACTGCAACGAAGCTTTCTACTTCTGTCGTCCCCATCAGTTTTCCAACTGCTTTACCGATCCATTTTACTACGAATCCAAGCACTCCAAGGTAATAAAGCAAGCTTACCAGTGCAGATACGAAGATAATGTTACCAAGTGTCTGTACGATAAAGATACTTCCTGTCGGAGCACTGCTGTCTGCAAGGCTTCCGAATACAAATGACAGACCATTCTGTCCGCAGTTGATAACTGCTGTTACACCGTCCGATATGGCAGACACAACCATCTTGCCAACCGGGACTTTTACAAGTAAGATCGCAATGACAAACTGTGCAATGATTGCTTTTCCTACTGCTTTCCAGCGGATATTCTTACGATCCCAGGAAATCAGAAAGATCAGTCCGATTACAACCACAATCCCCAATAAATTTAAAAAGACTTTCATCTCGTTCCTCCGTTCTGATCTTATTTCTCGCGGTCTGCTTTGATCAGTTTTCTGATTGCTTCTACAGCAACTGTGATAGCTGCTTCTGTATCATGTACGATTGGATTTTCCATTCCAAGTGCATTTCTTTCCTGATTTCCTACTACAAGGAAGTTAGATCCGCAACGTACTCTTAAATGGCTTGCAGCGATGAAAAGTGCTGCTGACTCCATCTCAGAAGCTTTGCATCCCATACGTTTCCATGCTTCCCATTTATTAAGCAGTTCATAGCTTACCGGCATTCTCTCCGGCTCATGCTGTCCGTAGAATGCATCTTTACACTGTACCACACCTGCATGGTATGTATGTCCAAGTTCTTTTGCTGCTGCAACCAGTGCATTTGTTACATCAAGGTCTGCAACTGCCGGATACTCGATCGGTGCATACTCTCTACTTGTTCCTTCCATACGGATTGCTCCTGTTGCAACTACGATATCTCCACCTTTGACATCCAGTTCAATTCCTCCGCATGTTCCGACACGGATAAATGTATCTGCTCCGCAAAGTGTCAGTTCTTCCAGTGCGATAGATGCTGACGGTCCGCCGATACCTGTTGATGTTACACTTACTTTTTCTCCATCTAAGTAACCTGTGTAAGTGATGTACTCTCTGCTGTCTGCAATCAGTTTTGCATCGTCAAAATGTTTTGCGATCTTTGCACATCTCTTTGGATCACCAGGCATGATAACGTAACGTCCAACATCTCCCGGTCTGATCTGTAAATGATACTGTAATCCTTCTTCTCCTGAATAATTCTGCATGATATTCATCCTCCTGAAAATAAAATGTTAAATATTGTTTTATACATGTCTACTACTTGTCTCGCTGTTGTCTATTCTATATCTATACTTGTATATTTGCAACACGCAATATTTTACAAATATCCTTGTCTGTTTTTGTGCATCTTTTACAATGTCTGGTTGTGTAAATTAGACAAGTCGGAAATAACATTGACTTTTGCCATATTTGCTTTTATTATTTTAACAGGGTTTGAATCGGATTATACATGCTCATAATATATAAATAGAAGCTTCTATATAGATCTTATTCCCCTGCTATTTCTATATCTTTAATCTACAGGAGTAACTGAATTTATGGAAACAAAAACAGACAAGTCTAAAACAAGAAAATTAAAACATGTAAAAATATACAATGAATTATATGAACTGATCCAGAACGGAACTTATGAACCCGGTTCACAGCTTCCGTCAGAAACTACACTTTCCGCGACTATGAATGTCAGCCGTATGACACTGCGGAAAGCACTTACTTTATTAAGAGAAGACGGACTGATCAAAGATGTACAGGGTGTCGGACATTTTGTGCGTGAGCCTAAAGCTGCCGGTTCCAGGGGACGCAAACATCCCCAGAGAGCCGGTTCTGCAGATTCCGCAGCTGTTGCAGATGCGGAAGACAGCGCTTCAGATGAAATGCTGTCTTCTGATGGCAGTATGACACATCCTGTCTACGACAGTTGTCAGGAAGAACTGGACAGTGTCGAACTGGATTTCCGTATCGAGCCGCCGTCAAAATCCATTTTAGACAACTTCGACCACTACACCGCCGCTGTTGTCATCGTCGACCGCTGGTATAAGCATGAAGGACATACCATTGCATATTCTTTAAGCTTTATTCCGATTGAATTGGTCGGCAGGCTGCAGATCGACCTGAACAGCACAGATGCACTGTTGGAATTTCTGGAGCATACCTGCTATGAACAGGGACATCACTGCAGCCGCTGTGTTACATATTCTACTGCCGGTAACTTCTCTGCAAAGAATTATAAGCTTTCCAGCCACGATTCTTTCCTTATGACACAGGAGAATGTGTATGATGAGAATGAGGAGATACTTGTGGTTAGTAAGCATTATATACCGGCGGAGGTTTTTGAATTGAAGTTTTCCATTTAATTTATCAGGCTGGCGGATACCCGGGTCTCCATAAAAGTCAGGAACGCTTTCCTGTTCAGGTTCCGTCGGCGGGTAATACTAAAGGGTCAAAATTCTGCTAAAAGCAGGTTTCCAAAATTTGCAACTCGAATAGCTCAAACAGGCAAATTTTGAAAACCTAACGCAGAATTTTGACCCTTAAGTATTACCAACACTTTCTCCACATTCACTGGAAAGAGTTCCTGACTTTTATTCCGTGGATATAGAATGCCTGAAGAATTAAGTGGCAGAAGCGGTAGCCTTTGTAATATTGATAACATATTTACGCTCTCTTTAACAAGAAATTTTATTTTTATTATTGAACTTTTCTACTCTAGATTTAAAGACTCTTATATATTTTTCTACACCTTTAGACACCTTTAAATATTCTGCTCCTTTTTGAGACTCTTCCAACTCTCTATAATAATTCTCCCATTTTTCAACATTTCCTTCAAATCCCAATTCTTCATTATTTCTATAAATATACCTTCCTGCTGCCGGGTGTAACATTTCAATCCCATTTTTCTTTTCTAAGATTTTTCCCATTGGCTTTTCACCCGCACACCAGATAATATAATCTGGCTGCAAAATTTCAATTTCTTCTTTTATCTCGTTTTTATATTCTTCTACATAATCATTAAGTACTTTCTCATTAACTTTCTGTGATCCGCCACGTTTATTTAAATTCATAAATGCGACCTGCTTTACAGCATCTTGAATTTCTTTTCCGCTAGGTCTATTGGCATCTATTTTTTGATTTTTTGTGTACTTCTGTAACAAGTATGCCATTCTTCCAATTGATTCTTTTTGCGGTATGTTGTCAGATTTTTTTCTACACCCATTTTCATCTGTCCAAACACCCTCTTGTATAGTGCCATTAACAAATTCCCGATACCAGTATCTCTGATCGTCTATCATATGCTCCTTTAACCATTCTTCCGTTTTATTATCCGCAATATTAGCTTCCTTAAGTACGACCAGAATTTTACAAGAAGAAACTTCATAAGCTTCAGGATCCACCATTCCATCCTTTGTAAAATGTATCCGTAATATTTCACGTCCTCCTACAGTAGTTTTTTCCCATCCTTTCTCTTCTCCCTGTTTTTTCATCCATCTCTGAAATAAATCTTCTAATTCTTTTTCTCTTTTAGTCATGATGCTACCTCTATTTTTATAAACATCCAAGATCCATGAAACTAATCTCGTTAATCAGTTAAATAGCAGCTATCACATCTGTCACAAGTTTTTCAAAATCTTTCGCTACGCGGTCCGCTGTCTCCTGAACTTCGGCGTGATTCAGTTTCGCATTGCTGACACCTGCCGCCATATTCGTAATGCAGGAGATTCCACACACTTCCATTCCCATATGTCTTGCTGCCATGGCTTCGCAGGCGGTACTCATACCGACTGCATCTGCGCCCCAGCTTCTGACCATGCGGATTTCTGCCGGTGTCTCGTAGTTTGGTCCGGTCAGCTGCACGTATACGCCTTCCTGAAGTGGTATTCCACAGTCTTTGGCACTTTTACGGATGATATCCTGCAGTTTTTTACTGTATACTTCACTCATATCCGGGAATCTGGTTCCGAGTTCTTCGATATTCGGTCCGATCAGCGGACTTGGTACTGCTGTCGTAATGTGGTCTTTGATCAGCATAAAGTCACCCGGTCTGAATGATGGATTGACTCCGCCTGCCGCATTGGTCAGAAGGATCTTCTTTGCTCCCATCATCCCCATCAGTCTGGTCGGAAGTACAACGTCCTGCATCGGGTAACCTTCATAATAATGTACCCTTCCCTGCATCAGTACAACCGGAACATCTTCCACATATCCGAATACAAACTGACCTTTATGCCCCTGAACAGTCGATACCGGAAAGTCTTCGATGTCTGTATATTTTACGATCTTTTCTATCTTGATCTTCTCGGCATAATCTCCGAGGCCCGATCCTAAGATGACTGCTTTTTCTGGTTTGAAATCCGTCTTTTCTCTTATGCTTTTTAAACATTTTTCCAGCTTTTTATACATACTTCAACATCCTTTCTTTCACCGCATCATCTGCAAATGCCACATCCACTGCGTTCCGCATCATAAGATGAATCTCTTCATCGGTGATTCTATAATTCTTCTGGATGAATTCCAGTTCTTTTGTCAGTGTCGTATTGCTGACTGTACGGTTATCGGTATTTACTGTTACCTTTAATCCGGCATTCAGGAATTCCCGCATCGGATAGTTCTTTGTACTTTCCACTGCCTTGGTCTGCAGATTACTGATCGGACACATCTCGATACCGATACCCTTTTTCTGCAATTCTTTCTGCACATCTGCGTATCCTCTCATTGCGATTCCATGTCCGATTCTTCCGGCTCCGGTTTCCACAGAATCAAGGATATTCTGTACACTTCCGCATTCACCGGCATGTAAGGTAAATGGCATGCCAAGTGCTTTCGTCTTTTTGAACAGTTCCATGAATTCTGACATTGGATACAGGCTTTCCGCCCCGGCAAGATCTGCCGCACACACGCCGTGTCCCAGATATTCTCTGGCAGTCCGCAGCATCCGGGCATTCTCTTCTTCACTGTGATGGCGCATCGCGCACGTGATCACTCCGTACTCTATGCCAAAATCGCGTTTTCCTTTTTCCAGTCCTGCAAGCAGTGCTTCGATCACTTTATTGCAGTTCATGTCCGGAGTCTCGGACAGAAGCGGAGCAAAACGGATCTCTGCATAGCATACATTTTCCTGTTTCATACTTTTTAATACATCATAACCGGCTTCTTTCAGTCCTGTCTCATCCATAATGCATTTGCCCGGAAGGTCGAATTTTTCCAAATATTCATTCAGACTTCTGCAGTCTTCGGATACACTCAGCTCACTTTGTGATACTTCCCGTCCCAGCCTCTTTTCTATAAATCCACGGCTCAGCGACCCGTCCAGATGACAATGCAGTTCTACTTTTGGTAGTGCTGTTAATTCTTCTGTTGTCATATTGCTTTTATCATTTCCTCCATTTTACATTCTTCATTTTTCTTCTATTTCAACATTCCACTTTTTTCCTGAATATTGCCTTTCCCCCTTATACGGTCTTCTTTTCTTTCAGATTTCCAGGTCCGAAGCCCAACGGCAATAACTCCTTCAACGTATAGATATCATAATGTTCTACATCCGTTGCAAGAATGATCTGAAATTCTTCCGGATCACAGAATTCCATCATCACCTGTCTGCACACTCCGCACGGCGGTGCATATTCTGTCAGGACTCCGTTCTTTCCTCCTACGATACAGATTGCATCGAATTCCTTCACGCCTTCACTTACCGCCTTGAAAAATGCCGTTCTTTCTGCACAGTTTGTCGGTGTGTATGCCGCATTTTCAATATTACATCCGGTATAAACCGTTCCATTTTTTGCCAGCAGTGCTGCCCCGACCTTGAAGCCGGAGTACGGTGTATAAGAATATTTCAACTGTTCTATCGCCGTCTCAATCAACTGACTTGTATGATATGTTTTGCTTTGTTCTGTCTTCCCCATCTTGTTTCCCCGCTTTTATATTCGTATTCCATTTCTGGTAATCAGTATTATACATGATTTTCCGAATGATTCTACTTATTTTTTTCATTATCCTGCCGGATCAGATTCCGGACTGCCCCGACCGCTGTCCTAACTGCCATATCAGTATCATGTACCACCGGATTTTCCAGTCCGAGTTTCTCTCTTTCCTGATTTGCCATAACAAGAAAGCATGCACCTGCTCTGACACGTAATTTACCGGCCACGATGAACAATGCCGCTGATTCCATCTCGGAAGCCAGACATCCCATCTTCTTCCAGGCCTCCCATTTGTTCAGCAGCTCATAGCCGACAGGCATTGCTTCCGGTTCATGCTGTCCGTAGAATGCATCCTTTGACTGTACCACTCCTGTATGCCAGGTGCAGCCATCTTCTTTTGCAGCCTGCACCAGTGCATTCGTTACTTCCAGATTGGCAACTGCCGGATATTCGATCGGTGCATATTCTTTACTTGTCCCTTCCATGCGGATCGAACCGGTCGCGATCACGATATCGCCGCTTTTTACTTCCGGCTGCATTCCACCGCAGGTTCCGATCCTGACAAATGTATCTGCCCCGCAGCGTACCAGTTCTTCCATTGCGATTGCTGCCGACGGTCCTCCGATTCCGGTCGACGTCACACTGACTTTTTCCCCGTCCAGCATTCCGGTATAAGTGGTGAATTCCCGGTTGCTTGCAACCAGCACCGGATCATCCAGATACGCAGCAATCTTTTCGCATCTGCCCGGATCTCCCGGCATGATCACATAACGTCCGACTTCACCTTTTGCAACCTGAATGTGATACTGTCTGCTTGCATCTTCTGAATAGTTTTTCATACCGATCCTTCCTTTCTGTACATTCTTATCTTACCATTATTTTACCACAATTCATATCAAAACGTTTTATATTCTGACTTTTTCACAAAAAGCTTTCAAATATAACCGTATCTGCAAGACCTGCCACTGGCAATTTCTTTCAAACACATGGTAATACAGAAAACTTGCCACTGGCAACTTTTCTTGCATACTATGGTATAAAAAAGCCAATGAGGACAGAAAAAATATATTTTTCACGTCCACACTGGCTCATCTTTTTTATGTCTGCTTTTTTATTTCTTTATTCACTTTGTACTTTCTCGATATAATCTATGATCAGATCTGCCGCATCTTCCAGGTCGATCTTACCGGTATTGATCATCAGATCATAATTCAATGGATCGCCCCATGTCCTGCCGGTATAATAATTATAATATCTCTGTCTGGATACATCTTCTTTATCCATCTCTTTCAGGGAAATGCCCTCGTATGCTTCTTTACTTCTTTTTTCTCTAAATGCATCGTCTGCATAAATGAAGATATGATAACAGTCCGGTGTATCTGCAAGTACTGCATCTGCACAGCGTCCCAGGAATACTCCTCCGAATTTATCTGCAAGTCTGTGGATCAGTGCTGCCTGCTCTTTATACATCTTATTATAGTCCGGGATGACATCGCTTCCGATTCCAAGTCCGCCGAAGAAACCGCTGTGACTGCCCGGCACCTTATATGCTTCTTCCAGAATGCTTTCCACATCCAGATCACCATTTCCGATTTTCTCTGCTGCCAGATATACGATCTGTCTGTCATAACAGCGCACCTGCATCTTCTTTGCAAGAATCTCTGCAACTTCTCTTCCGCCGCTTCCGTATTGGCGGCTGATGGTAACAATCGTATGTTCTCTCATTTTACAGTTCTCCTTTCGCTTCACGTTCGATCAGTTCTTTCATGATATCCGGATACTGTTTATCCAGATGATAGAACAGAAGTACTACAAGCACACCACCTGCAACGATCAATGGACCGCCTTTGTAAATGTTCACGATCATATGTAATGCACTGTCCGGCTGAGTGACACTTCCGGCCGCCGTACTGATGTATCCACCCATAGAAAGAAGTCCTGTCATAACTGCAGATGCCACACCGGCACCGACTTTCGTTCCGATCGAACCACCGGCAAAGATCAGACTTTCCTGACGTACATGTGTCTTCCACTGTCCGAATTCTACTACATCACCAATCATACCGAATACAACTGCATTCAGTGGAGCAAGGCCGACTGCTCTTGCAACACAACTCATCACCATCCATGGAATGCTGTATGGATTCAGGAAGTATAACAGATGACCCACCAGGGCAATGATACTTCCAGCCAGAGCAATGTTTCGCTTTCCGAACTTACGGATCAACGGTGCACATAAGAAAATACATACAACCAGTGTCAGAATTTCTGTCAGATACAGTGCACTGTAAAGCCATGTATCATTGTGGAAAATGTATTTGCAATAATATGGTAAGATCGTTCCTGATACGCTAAATGACACACTCTGGAACATCCAAAGTAATAATACAGCCCAGAAATACTGGTTGGTAAGAAGAAGTTTTAACCCTTTCTTTACCGGAACCTTTTCCGCCTTATCCTGTCCTGCGATCACAACAGTCTCTTTGCAGTTTATAAAGCAGATCAGAAGTAAGATCAGGGCGATGACTGCCCATACCGTCATCGTCTTTACCCATGCTGCCTGGTCATTACCGAATAGTTTAACCAGCGGAGTGGTACAGGTAACGGCAATAATCTTACCGAGCGGTGATAATCCCATTCGTACTACACTTAACATATCTCTTTCGGATGATACACGTGTCATCATGGCCGACAGACTTCCGTATGGAAGATTGATTGCTGTATAACATACAGTTGTACAGAAGTTATAAGTTACAAAAATATAGATCGACTGAACCACTCCCATCGTATGCGGTACAGTAAATAACAGGATCGCAGACAGCGCATATGGTACACTCATCCACAAGATCCATGGTCTTGATTTTCCCCATTTGGAATTGGTCTTTTCTACGATGATTCCCATGATCATATCGGAAAATCCATCGAAGAATCTGGATAACAGCATGATCAGACCTACGGTTGCTGCTGCCACTCCTACATAGTCTGTATAAAATAATGTCAGAAGTGTTCCGACCATACCGAATACTACATTACATGCCACGTCGCCTCCGGCATAAGATAATCTGACCGGCCATGACAGTTTTCCGTTTGCTGCATTGTTCGCCTTTTTTTCTTCCACGTCTCTTCTCTCCTTTTCCTCCATAAAATGACTTCCTTTTCCGGTTCATTTCATGTCTCTCTTGATATGCGAAAAGATCTGTAAATTCATGCTTCACAGATCTTTTCTTTTTTATGCCTTATACTACTTATATTCTAGACTGTGATCTCAGATATTTTAACCGGACGGTGTTCTTCCAGAGATTTCTTAGCTGCAAGTCCCATCAGTACCGGCTGCAGTCCGTCCATAACGCCAAGCGGTGTGTCTGTATCATTTTCGATTGCTTCAATGAAGCACTTGATCTCTTTTGCATAAGCTGCCATGTAACGCTCCAGGAAGAAATATAATGGTTTCTCACCTGTTACGCCATCTGCATTGCTGATGACTGCGGATGATGTAGAGTCATTGGATACGGCAACCATTCCTTTGGATCCGAATACTTCGGCTCTCTGGTCATATCCGTAAGCTGCTTTTCTGGAGTTATCGATCACTGCGATCGCACCATTTTCCATCTTCAGTGTGATGACTGCCGTATCTACATCTCCGGCTTCTCCGATTGCAGGGTCTACCAGTACGGCTGCCTCTACGTATACTTCTGTTGCATTGCATCCTGCAAGGAAACGTACCATATCAAAATCATGGATTGTCATGTCAAGGAAGATTCCTCCGGATACTTTTACATAGTCTGCACATGGCGGCTCCGGATCTCTGGATGTGATCTTGATGATATGTGTATCTCCGATCTTTCCGTCTGCTACTGCTTTCTGTACTGCTTCAAAGTTATGGTCAAATCTTCTGTTGAATCCAACCTGGTATTTTACATTGCTGTCTTTTAATGCATCGATGACTTCTTTGATCTTTGCTACATCATGATCGATTGGTTTCTCACAGAATACATGCTTTCCAGCTTTGATTGCCTCTACCGAAATTGGTGAATGTGTATCTGTGGATGAGCAGATCAGCACTGCATCGATCTCCGGGTCTGCAAGGATTTCTTTATAATCCTTTGTAACTGCTTCTACGCCCATGTCTTTTGCCCATTTTGCAGTCTCATCATTCATGAATGGGTCTGCAAGCATCTTGACTTTTGCATCCTTTACCTGTGTGCAGATACTTTCTACATGTACTTTTCCGATTCTTCCTGCTCCGATAATTCCTACGTTAACCATTTTTTCTTCTCCTTTTCGCGTTTATAATCTTTTTATTTCTATATTTTTGTTCAGTTCCGTTTTTATCCCTTTGGAAAATCTCCCGGTATTTTTCCTGGATGATTTTGTCTGCAGATTGTATTTTTCTTCTATAATCCTGTCTTTTCAGAAATGAACTTTCTTGCTTTCAGTGCATATTCCAGTGGATTGGCTTTTGCCGGATCCTGTTCTGCCTCTACTACCATGTATCCGGTATATCCTGATTCTTCCAGAACTTTGAAAATTGGATCAAAATCAATATCGCCGTCTCCAGGTACTGTGAACGTTCCCATTCTGACTCCGTCTAAGAAACTTAATTCTTCTTTCTTTACTTTCTCTACCATGTCTTTTCTGATGTCTTTCAGATGTACATGTTTGATTCTGTCTGCGTATTTCTTCACCATTTCCAGTGGGTCTTCTCCACAGTATGCGAAATGTCCGGTATCGAATAAGAGACTTACATATTCCGGATCCGTATTGTCCATCATGCGCTCTACTTCATCTGCATTCTGTACAACCGTTCCCATATGATGATGGAAGGTAAGTGCAATTCCGTATTCCTCTTTTGCGATCTTTCCAAGCTTGTTCATTCCGTCACAGAATATCTTCCACTCTTCATCATTCATCACATATTTGTGTCCGAAGATCGGTGTATCAAGCATGCCCTGTACGCTGTAGCTCTGCTCGGAAGCTCCGATCACTTTTGCTCCCATTTCTTTTAAGTATGCAAGCTGTGCACGGAACTCTTTTTCTACTTCTTCGAATGGCTTTGTGATCAGGAATGCTGAGAACCACTGGTTGCAGATCTCTACACCTCGAAGATCCAGTGCATGTTTCAGGACTTTCGTATCTTTTGGATATTTGTTGCCGACTTCCGATCCTGTGAATCCTGCAAGTGCCATCTCGCTTACGCACTGTTCAAATGTATTCTCACTTCCAAGGTCCGGCATGTCGTCATTGGTCCATGCGATTGGTGCGATTCCAAGTTTTACTTTCTTTTTGTCAAACATTTTTCTTACCTCTTTCTTTATGATGTTTTTTCTATGTCTTTCATGTTTTTCTTTGTAACTATATAATACTAAGGATCCGCCTGTTCCGGCATTGGGAGAATCTTTTGAAATGTGTACTTTATTTTTAGATGGTATTTTTCTGATTTTTGTGTCTTTTTTCAGGTATTGCTTTCCACACTTTTTGTGTCTTTTTTTTGGGTTTTATTTTTTGATTTTTCTTTGTGCTTTCTTTTTTGCCAGGTATTTGCACGCAAAAAAAGATACAGTTGCTTTTTCCTTTACATATAGAAAAACAACTGTATCTTTTATTTTTAAGAATGCTTCCGGTACTGCGCCGGGCTCATCCCCTCTGCTTTTTTAAATACTTTTGAAAAATAATGGTAATCATTGAATCCCGATTCTTCTGCTACCTGCCACATCTTAAGATTGGTCTCTCTTAATAACTTCTTCGCATGTTCCATCCGCAGATTCAATAGATAGTTGGCAAATCCAATCCCCATCTCCTGACTGAACAGATAACTCAGATAGGTGCTGTTCACGCCTGCCGCTTCTGCCGCATCACCAAGTCCCACTGCTTCCCGGTAATGTCTCGCCGCATAATCCGCTGCAATCTTAACTGCCTGGCTTAAATCTTCCGGGATATTCGGTTCGCCACATTCAAATGCCTGCTCTGCCAGATGTTCCAGCTCTTTTTTCACCTCTCCGATATAGCCAAAATGCTGGTCCGCCCTTGAGCCGTCTACCTGTAACTTATGTTCCAGCTTCCGGAACCACTGCCGTACCAGCTGACTGTCGCACCGCTCTTTTTTGAACGCCTGTATTACTGTCCCGGCCATGAGAAGAAATTTATCCTTTTCACTTTTCTTCTTTAACAGCTCTGCCTCCTCCAAAAGTGTTTCTGCTTCTTTCGGAAGTTCTTTTCCCATCGCTCTATCTGCTTCATAATAGGCAATTCCATCCTTTTCATAGAAACTATTCTTTATCATCATCCTTGCCTGCTGATATGCCTGGCGAAGTGCATCTGCTCCAATACAGATATTACTGACACCGATCTTGTAGGCTTCCTCTTCTTCCGCACAGATCTTATAACACGCCGATGCCGTTCCGGTCAGATGCTGATACATCACACTGCTTTTGTATTCATCTGACAGATCCAGAAAGCAACAATATGTTCCATTTCCTAGATAGATCATTTCTTTTTCCGTCTCGGATTCGCCGGGTCTTGACTGTAACTTTTCCTGCATACGCCTGTAGAATTCCAGACTATACTGCTCTTTTCTTGCTTCTTCCAGCGGATCCTCGGTATACTCTGTTTCTTCTCTTTTGATCACGATCACTGCACTGTTCTTATATTTTCCACGTATTCCTGCCCGGATTCTTTTTTCTTCCCGTTCCTCTCCGGACAGGGTTCCCGCCAGGATCTGGTTAAAAAACAGGAATTTTTCATTCATATTTCCTGTCTGATCCGACTTCTCTCCCGTTTTCCCGTCAGCATCTGCATTGTTATCTTCTTCTGGATCCTTTTTCATATCCGCATGTTCCTGCGTCTGCTGTTTCTGATCTTTCACACCTGCTTCTTCCTTGCTCTGCCGGATATGTTCTTCCGCCGCTTCAAGAACCGTATACAGACTTTCTTCATTCAGTGTATTCTTTAATACATACTCGTCTGCTCCTTCTTTCATCGCCTTTTTCACATATTCGAATTCATCATGACAGCTAAGTACGATCACATAGATGTCCGGATATTTTCTCCGGATTTCCCGGATCAGTTCGATCCCGTCCATCAGCGGCATTGCAATATCAGTAACAACCAGATCTATCTTTTCCCGGTCCAACACCTCCAGTGCTTCTTCCCCATCTCTTACATCCGCCGTAATCTCAAATCCTGCCTTTTCCCATGACGACAACATCTTCAGATAACTCCGCACAAGAAAGTCATCGTCCGCCAGTAATGCTTTTCTCATGATTCTTCATCCTCACTTCTGTTCACAGGCAGATAGATCGTTGCCTCTGTACCTTCTCCGCTGCTTTTCAGCGAAAGCTTTGCCTGTGTTCCATAATATAATTGCAGTCTTTCCTGAATATTCGGTATTCCGACTGCCGTAAGTCCCTTCGTCTTCTTTCCCTTCTTTTTCAATAATTCTTCAATCTGTTCCTGTGTCATTCCTCTTCCGTTATCCCTGACCTTCATATAAAGTCTGGAGCCGGAAGTATACGCTTCTATCGTTAAATGTTTTCTGTTATTTTTCAGATCCAGTCCATGAATCAACGCATTTTCTACAAGGGGCTGTAAGATCAGTCTTGGTATCAGACATTGCTCTGCTTCGCGCTCTATCGCGTAAGCTGCCTGATATTCTTCTCCATTGCGGAATTCCTGCAGATGAATATAATTCTTCAACACCTGTATTTCCTCTGCAACAGTCAGAAATGTGCCCTTTTTCCGTATACATGTCTGCAATAACTCTACAAAATCCCCGATGACCGTTGCAATCTCTTTCTCATTGTGGATCATTGCATAACACTTGATCGAATTCAGTGTATTATACATAAAATGCGGTGTGATCTGATACTGCAGTGCCTCCAGTTCCGCATCCTTTTTCTTCTTTTCTTCCTGAATAAGCTGTCCGATCAGTTCTTCGATCCGGTCTAACATCCGGTTAAATTCTTCCGCAGCAAGACCAATCTCGTCTTTGGATACGACCTCTGCCCTGGTGTCCATCTCGCCATCCGCAATTGACTGCATTGCAGTCATCAGCTTTCTCACCGGTTTATAGACAATCCTTGAAATGTATATCGCCGCCAGCATTGCGATCAGCCCGAACACGGCCGCCACACCGAATACATATTTCCGCATCTGCGCCAGGTCACCTAATACGGCACTTCTCTTTACACTGGCAAAAATTCCGCAGCCGGAAAAGCTTCCTTCACAGTAAATGTATATATTTTCTTTATCTGCCCCGGTAACTTCAGAATGACTGATAAAATTTTTATACTTCTTTACCGGAAATTTATTGCCCATCCGGGACTGCTCTCTGGCTGCAATGATCCTGCCGTCTTCGATCAGTTCGATCTGTCCCAGTTCCTGATTCGACGGATCTTCCAGATAATCATATCTTAAGTTCTGTTCTTCGATATTCGCACACAGATAACCGATCACCTGTCCATCTTCTCCGGTTACCTTTTCCGTAAACTGTAATAATTTATCTTTGCTGTGCACCAGATCATCCATGATCGCCGGTCCGCCATTTTTTCCACATAGTGTTTCAAATTGACGAAGGTTATCCTCCTTAAGTCCACTTCTGTACACCGGATAATCCAGCGTTGTAACAAACTGACTCTCGCCTGGGATCACCAGATACATACTGGAGATTGCCTGATCCATCTTGGAAAATGTACGTAATCTTGTTGAGATATTGTTCAGCCGTTTCTCATCTTTGTCATTCAGATATTGTTCCAGTTCCTCTTTGATCTCTTTGTCACAGGATGCTTTGATATCGATATTGCATACATTTTTTAACATATCATCTACGGTATCCGTAAGCAGCCTGGTTCTCTGACTGAGCACTGTTATGTAATTTTCCTCAATCATCCGGGATGACCTTCCATAAAATACGAAAGCCATGGCTGCTGCCGTAAGCAGTGTGATCCCGGTGATTGCGATCAGGACCTTACTTCTTATACTTCTGACTTTCATCTTTTTTTCTGTACTCCTTTACATTGTCCTGTGTCAGTATCTCTGCATTCAGATAATACTTCTTTTTCAGATGCTTTCCGTTCCGCAGATTCTGGATATAGTGAATCGTTTCATAACCAATCTCATATCCCGACTGTGCCGCAAGCGCCAAGATCTGCCCATTTTCTACTGCCTTAAGGGAATCTTCCTGTTCATCCACTGCCACAATTTTGATATCAGTATCTTTCAATTCATCAACAAGTCCCATCGCAGTGACAGCACTGGTCGCCATAATTCCCCTGATTTGCGGATATTGTCCCATAAGATCCCGTACTTTCTGTTCCGACATCTGCAGATTGGCATAGCCGCTTTCTACGAACTTCACCGTCATCTCCGGTTCGGACTTCATATATTCTTCAAATCCTTCCACACGTTCTCTGTGGCCTTTCTGTTTTAAATCACCTGCCACAATTCCTACCTGGCCTTTGTGGTCTAACTGTTCTGCCAGTTCCTGTGCCAGCTGATATCCTGTCTTATGATTGTCGATTCCGATATATGGAAGTTCTCCGCCCACCATTCCATTGTCAAAACATACTGCCGTAATCTTCTTTTTCTCTATTTCATCCAGATAGTCCGGAACATGATAAGAGTCAATCGGTGCAACTGCCAGCGCATCCACATTCTGATCGATCAGCTTTTCCACCTGCTTTTCCTGAACTTCCCGGTCCAGTTCCGAATCCGGAGCAAGCGTGATCACATCCATGTCATATTTTGCAGCTGCCGCTTCCATGCCGGAATTCACCGACATCCAGTACTCACTGGTATTGGATTTGGTTACAACTCCTACCACATACCGGTCTTTTGCCTTCTGCCAGGAACTGTGATTACTGCAGCCGCAGCACAGAATTACCGTCATGAGTAATAAAGCTGATATCTGTTTTCCTCTTCTCTGTCTTATTATCATTCTAATCATCCCTTTATCTGCAAAACCTGCCACTGGCACCTTCTCTTGCATCTCTGGTATCAGGGCTGTGTACCCCGGATTATCTTACAGGTTGTATTTTGTCTTAATATCGATTCCTGTATACAGATATTCTGTGTCCGGATAGGTTCCGTTCAACAAGATATCTGCAAGGATCCTCGGCGGCCGGTATCCCTGTTCGAACCCATTCTGATCGATCAGGAAATCTGCGGTTCCTTCTTTTAACAGTGTTTCATTCTTTGCAGTCTGGTCATAGATCACAACATATGGCCGCTGCTCTACACCAAGTTTGCGGAATGCCTCGACGATGCCTTCCTGTCCGCCGGATACCACAAAGATTCCGTTAATCCCGGATATACTCATCATGGCATTCTCTATAATGTGTTCCACTTCATCTGCATTGTTAAAGCTTCCCTGCACGCCGGCAATCTCAAGCTTTGGTGAAATATTCTTTATCTCTTCTACGAATCCGTCTACACGAGAGTTATTCAGCATACTGCTGAAATATCCGGTAATGACAAGGATCTTTCCGACGCCTCTGGTCATCATCCCGAATAACCCTGCTGCTGTCTGCCCGCTTAACTTATTATCCATTCCGACAAAACAGCATCTCTTTGTTCCTACGATATCCGAGTTGAATGTCACGACCGGAATCTTCTTTTCATTCACCAGCCAGTTTAATTTCTCCCTGACGCCTTCGGTATCTACCGGCATCAGTGCCAGTCCCTGGATTCCTTCTTTCACCAGTTCGTCAATTGCACGCAACTGGTCCTCTTCACGAACGGAAGTATTCTCTTTTACGATCACTTCTACGCCAAGTTCTTCCAGTTCTTTTTTTCCGGTCTGTATTCCTCTTTTGACTTCCAGCATGAAGGAAGATCCCGAAAGCTGTGTTACGATCCCGATCTTTTTCTTTCCTCCGGCACTTTTCTGTCTCTTTCTTGCTTTGTGCACATATCCCATCTCTTCGGCGGTTCTTTTCACCATTTCTGCCACTTCCGGGTTGATCCGGCCGCGGTTATTAAGTGCCCGGTCTACGGTTCCTCTTGATACACCTGCTTTTTCGGCGATCTGTTGTATTGTTACTGACATATACGCTCTCCTTATAACTACTGATTCACTGTGTAAATCTCTGATTTCTTATCTTGCATACTATACTATAATAATATCACGCACTCAAAAAGCACGCAATATCCCACTGCGTGCTTTTCTTATTTCGTAACATTTTACAATTCTGTTCTCTCTGTAACAGGCCTTACCTCCTGTTTTTCGGCATATTGCCGATACTATCTATTCAGGCGGTATCCTGCTCCCCATACTGTCTCTATGATCTTCGGATCTCTCGGATCGTCTTCCAGTTTTTCTCTTAACCGGTTGATATGCACCGATACGGTTGCCGCATCCGACACATAATCGAATCCCCATATCTTTTCAAATAATGCTTCCTTTGAAAATACAATGTTCGGATTCTTTGCCAGAAATACGAGAAGTTCAAATTCCCTGTGAGGAAGCTTCACTTCTTCTCCTGCTTTCCATACTCTCCATGTCTGCGGCTCAATCACGACATCTTCTACTTTGATCTGCTCCTGTGCATTTTCTTTCTCTTCTCTTTCTTTATGCCTGGTCGTCAGCCTTTCATAACGCTTCAGATGTGAACGTACTCTTGCGACAAGCTGTGACGGATCAAATGGCTTCGTGATATAATCATCCGCACCAAGTCCCAGTCCCCTGATCACATCAACGCCTTCTGTCCGTGCCGTCACCATAAGGATCGGAATGTCTATCTCATCCCTGATCTTCCTGCAGATATCATATCCGCTGCATCCCGGAAGCATCAGATCCAGAAGTATCAGGTCATAATGATTCGTTTTCAATTCGGAAAGTGCCTTTTTCCCGTCTTCAATGATTTTTGTCTCATATCCGTTACTCTCCAGATAATCACTTTCTAACTGTGCAATCTTCCTGTCATCTTCTACGATCAGTATTCTGGACATCCTACATTCACTCCTCACATATTTTTATCAGCTCTTGGAAAGCGCAGTATCAATTTCAGCCCGCCGTCATTCACAGCTTCCACACTTCCTCCATGCTCTTCCATAATGTATTTTACCACATAAAGTCCGACACCGCTTCCCTTCTTTGTTCTGGCCTCATCGCATCTGTAAAACCTGTCAAATATCCTGCCGATCTTTTCTTCCGGCACGCCGTCTCCGTTATCTTTCCATTCCAGGATTACATGACTTTCATCCTTTCTGACACGCAGCCAGATCTCCACCGGTTTTCTTTCTACATATTTCCTGCTGTTCTCCAGAAGGTTCTCCAGTATACGTTGGATCTGCTCTATATCCACATTGACATCCGGAAGGATCTCTTCTTCCTGTTCCATTACAAGCTGGACTTCGGACGGATCCAGGGTCTTTTCTTTTTGTGCTGTGAATCCCTGTACATATTCTGCAAGATCGATCTGTATCATATGAACTGGCATCTGCCCGCTTTCCATTCTGGAGAAATCGAACAATTTCTGTAGCAAGATATTCATATCTTCCGTAGATTCATAGGCCGTCTCCAGATACATTGTCCGTTTGTCTTCCGTATTTGCCACACCATCCAGAACCCCTTTGATATAGCCCCGGATTGACGTAAGCGGAGTTCTTAGATCGTGAGAGATTCCTGTTACCATATCTGTCCTTGCCTTTTCATTCCGTTCCCGTATCTTCTGATCTTCCAGAATTGTCCTCTGCATCTCATTGAACGCACGGCAGACCCGTTCGAACTCTTCCTGTCCTTCATATACGATCTCTTCTTCCAGATTGCCGTCCTGGATCCTTTTTGCACCTTCAACCAGGCAGTCTAACGGCTCCATGACAAGACGGTTCATTCTTTTTGTAAATATGGATGCCAGGAGAAGCAATGCCAGAATCGCTATAATGCCTACAACCAGCACGATCAGTACCAGAAATGAAAAAGACTCCCGGATGGCTTCTTTCCCGATATCCTTCGAGATATCCCATACATCCCCGTCCATCTTTTCATATCCGATCTCTTCAAATGTTCTTTCAAATCTGTCTTCACATGCTCCTATCACAGCTGTTCCGATTAGAAGCAGCGTAACCATCGACAGGAATAAAAACAGCATATTGGAACGAAATAATTTCTTTTTTAACGGCATAGCTTCTCACCTTCTTGTTGTTCTTATCTCTTTTCTTCATCATAGCATATTCTTATCTTCTATGCATTGCCGGTCTGCAGATTTTACTTTACGCTTCTCTTTTTATTTTTTTCTTACGCATATGTGCTTTGTATTCTTCCTGCTGTCCTCTTAAATTTAATATGATCAGCAGTCCGGCAACCGATGTAAGACTTCCGATCAGGAAATGTCCCCACATTGCAACCGACATCGCACTGATCTCAAATAATCCCGGCAGGATCACAAGTGCTCCAAATGTTCCACATATCATTGTAACACAGATAAATCCACGCAATACATTAAACGGAATACAACTGCGGATCACTGCTGTCATGGAAATAATAATCAGTGTCAGGTACATGATTGTCTGTTTCTCGCCGGATGCCATCGGAAGAAAGAGCGTTGTAACACCTATCATCACCGCGGCCACAATTCCGAATGGTGCCGCATTCCAGATCGCAGTGGAAAGGAATCTTCCTTTGATCCGTCTCGTATCTGATTCCAGAATTGTCAGGAAGGACGGATAAGCTTCTATACACGCATCGATCAATGTAATCTGTATCGGAATGAATGGAAATGGCGTATTCGTAAGGACACAGAAGATGGATACCAGTACCGAATAAATCGTTTTTATAAAGAATACTCCTGCTGTTCTTGTTACATTATGGATGACCTTTCTTCCTTCCATTACTACCTGCGGAAGGTGTGTAAAGTCAGAATCCATAAGGACAACCTGCGCGATCTGTCTGCTTGCATCACTTCCGTCTGCAATTGCGATCGAACAATCTGCTTCTCTGAGTGCGAGAAGATCATTCACTCCGTCTCCGGTCATTGCCACCTTGTGCCCCTGTCTCTGGAATGCCTTTACCAGTTCCTGCTTCTGCTTAGGTGTCACTCTTGCAAATACGGTATACTCCCGGCAGATTGCATCATAATCCGGCTCCTCACCGACGGATGACATATCAATTGCATCTGCCCATCCTCTCAGCCCTGCACGTTTTGCTATCATAGCAACTGTCTTGACATGATCGCCGGAAATGACTTTGACATCTACTCCCTGTCTGTGGAAAAATTCCAGTGTCTCTTTTGCATTGCGACGGATCTGATCCTCAAGCACGACACCGTATAATGGCTGGATCTGTGCCGGTAAATGTTCCTCATCTTTCCATTCTCCGTCATAATATCCGATCGCTACCAGTCTTCTTCCATGCTCCAGTTCATTTTCCAGACTTTCCGGAAGTGTTCCAAGAATCCGCTCCGGTGCACCGACAAAAACGGTTCCCTTTCCAATAAAACTGATACTTCCCCATTTTCGTTTTGATGAAAAGGATATTTTATTCTTTATAAAGTACGTTTTATCTGTCCTGTCATTATATTTTTCTTTATATCTGATATTTTTTTCTTCCACATTTTTCTCTTCAGACTTCTTCTCCGCAAATGCTTTTTTCAGTGCCTGGAATGTTGCATTATTATCATCACTTGCATCCAGATAAGCCCGTACCAACTGTTTTTCTTCATCTTCCGTCAGATTAATTTCTTCATCTCGGTCCATCGGGATCACATATTTTACTTTCAGTTTTCCATCTGTAATGGTTCCGGTCTTATCCAGACACAGCACATCTACATGCGCCAGTGTTTCCAGTGAATAGATATTCTGAACCAGGATTTTCATCTTCGCCAGACGGATCACACCGGTTGCCAGTGATACAGAGATCAGTAACACCAGTCCTTTTGGAAGCATTCCGAGAAGTGCCGCCGCTGAAGCGACAACCGATTCATTTACCGGTGCTTTCCGCAATACAAACGCTTCTAAGAATAAGAGGATTCCAAGTGGAATAATCAAGCTACTTGTAAATCTTGTAACCTTTCTCATAGAGCCTAATAGCTCTGACTGTACCTGCTTTTCTTTTTTTACTTCGTTTACAAGACTAGTTGCATAGTTATCATTTCCTACATGGATGACTTCCGCACAGGCCTTACCGGAAATCACGGAACTTCCTGAATATAACGTACTTCCCACTTCCTTTATCACAGGATCACTTTCTCCTGTCAGAAGGGATTCATTGACCTCCAGACTGCCGCTTGTAACAATACTGTCATTGCAGATCTGGCTTCCGCTTTCCAGGATCACGATATCTCCTTTTACGATATCTTTTAATTCAATCTCCTGATCTTCGCCTTCTCTTCTTACTTTTATAGCTGGCCGGTTCAGAATAGATAATTCATCTACCAGTTTCTTGGCTTTGCATTCCTGTGCGATCCCAATCACGATATTCAGTATAATGATCGCGATGAAGATCATGTTGGTATACGCTCCCACTGCGAATAACAATCCTGCAATGATGAAATTCAACAGATTGAATAATGTCAGCACATTTTCCCGGATGATCTGTTTCTTGCTTTTTGTAATGCTTTCCGGTTCTTGCTCTCCTTCGCCTTTTTTCCTTTTTTCTTCTACTTCCTGCATGGACAGACCATATATCTTTTTTTCCATAATACAATCCCCTCCTGTACGACTTGACTTTTTTCAGTCTCTATCCTACAGAAGGGGATTAAATAAACGGATATGAAGTTTTAAATATTTTTTAAACTCTTATTATTTCTTCACATTAAATGCTGCTTTTCCAGGATATACAGCACTTGTTCCAAGTTCTTCTTCAATTCTCAGCAACTGGTTGTATTTTGCAACTCGTTCTGATCTGGAAGGTGCTCCTGTCTTGATCTGGCAGGTATTAAGTGCTACTGCAAGATCTGCAATTGTTGTATCTTCTGTCTCTCCGGAACGGTGAGATGAGATAGCTGTGTAGCCGGCTTTATGAGCCATCTTGATTGCTTCCAGTGTCTCTGATACTGATCCGATCTGGTTTAACTTGATAAGGATTGAGTTACCGCATCCAAGTTCGATACCTTTGGAAAGTCTCTCTGTATTCGTTACGAACAGATCGTCTCCGACTAATTGTACCTTATCTCCAAGTTCAGCTGTCAGTTTCTGCCATCCTTCCCAGTCTTCTTCGTCTAATGCATCTTCGATAGAGATGATCGGATACTTGTCTACCAGTTTCTTCCAGTGCTCGATAAGTTCTTCGGAAGTAAATTTTGTACCTGCTTTTGGAAGTACATATTCGCCCTTCTTCTCACCTTTCCATTCAGAAGATGCTGCATCCATAGCAATCATGAAGTCTTTTCCAGGCTCATATCCAGCATCTTTTACTGCATCTAAGATGTACTGGATTGCTTCTTCATCAGATGCAAGGTCCGGTGCAAATCCACCTTCATCACCTACGGAAGTTGCAAGTCCTTTTGATTTTAATAATGCTGCCAGTGCATGGAATACTTCTGCACACCAGCGGAGTGCTTCTTTGAAGCTTGGTGCTCCTACAGGCATGATCATGAATTCCTGTACGTCAACTGTGTTGGCCGCATGTGCGCCTCCGTTTAATATATTCATCATAGGTACCGGAAGTCTGTTACCATTTACGCCTCCGAGGAAACGGTAAAGCGGGATCTCCAGTGCATTTGCTGCTGCACGTGCACTTGCGATCGATACCGCAAGGATTGCATTTGCTCCTAAGTTCGATTTATCTTTTGTTCCGTCTGCTGCGATCATTGCTGTATCTACTGCATAAATGTCTGATGCATCTACACCTTTCAGTGCATCGTTAATCACTGTATTAATATTCTCTACGGCTTTGGTTACACCTTTTCCGCCGAAACGTGATTTGTCTCCGTCACGAAGTTCCAGTGCTTCGAATTCTCCTGTAGATGCGCCGCTTGGTGCTACACCTCTTCCTACAGTTCCATCCAGAAGATATACTTCTGCCTCTACCGTCGGATTACCTCTCGAATCAATAATCTCTCTTCCAATAACCTTCTCAATTGCTAAAAAATTCTCCATGTCAAGATCCTTTCCCATGGAACTACTTCTGCCTCTCTTGCTCAGGGATGAGACAGAAGGAGTATGCCATGATTTATTCACACGATAGTTAGATTATTCTAACTATCGTCAGCATATCATATCTTTTTAGGTGAATCAAAACGCGGCTAGCAAAGTGCCTTTCCAAGTGCCTGGCAAGCTGCAACTGCATCATCATCCGGTGCTTCATTTGCAAGTACACTATCACATGCAAGAACAGCTCCATCAGCCTTGCATGTCTCTTCCCATGTTCTCATCCATTCTCCGTCTCCCCATCCATAAGATCCGAAGAGTGCGATCTTCTTGCCTCCAAGTTTTCCTTCACAGTCAGAGAACATTGGCTCGAATTCGCTGTCTTCCAGTTCTTCTGCTCCCATAGCCGGGCAGCCGAATGCCACTGCATCGTAAGCGTCCATCTTGTCTGCGCCAAATTCTGAAGCCGTTAATACATCAACTTCTGCTCCTGCCGCCTTTGCTCCTTCTGCTACTTCGTTGGCCATTGCCTCTGTGTTACCTGTTCCGCTCCAATATACTACTGCAATTTTACTCATTGTTTCTACCTCTTTCATTGATAAATTTATATGTCAGGCAGCTACCGTAAGCTGCAAAACACTTCTTCCCTGCTGCCAGAGACGTACATAGACATCTCTGCATTTTTTATATTTTGCAAATGTTTTCCGGCATGCACACTCATCACAATATACCTTCCAGCATCCTGCGCATTTGAAATTGCGTCCCTGATTCACAATGAATCCGATCACGTCACCAAGCGGATAATCCAGAAAAATTCCGATTTCATGTGGAAATTCATTATTTTCCCCTATTCTTGACTTTAACCGGCTCAATGCATATTTGATCTCTGTGCTTTCATAGCCGTATTTCTTCAGGAACTTTGCTACTCCCGGCCGGTTCAGACTGACCTCGAGCTGTTTCTTCCGATAGACATAGACCAGTACACGTTTATCCTGTCTCTGTAATATATAGAGACGGATTCCTTTTTCTTTCATGCACTGATTCCAGAACTCAATCTGATCTTCCACGTCTGTATCATCTGCAAATGTCATATTAAATAAATTTGCTGATTTCATAGATGCCAGTGTTGCCGAACAATGTTCCACCAGACATTTTTCAATCAGATATCTGTCCATCACCTTAGTACCTCCTAACAAGCGTTAGTTATATCTAACAATCTATATTTGAATACTATATCATTCTTCCCTTGCTGTCAAGAATTATGTATAAAAAAAGAAGCTTAATGACATAAATCCTCATTAAACTTCTTAGATTGTAAATATTTTTAGCAAAACCGTCTCATATGTATAATATTCCAAATACAACTCTTCCTTATAATGCTTCTAACGCTGTATTAGATCCAACCAAAATCAAAACCATATCTTTTCGCAATACTTCTAAAGGATCCGGGTTGACTTCTACATGCGCCCCACTTTTAATTCCTACGACATTCACTTCATAGTTCCGGCGCACATCCAGTTCTTTCAAAGTTTTTCCACTCCATTTAGCCGGCATTGGAGTTTCCACTATACTATAGGCCGGAGATAGTGCAATCCAATCTGTAAAACTGGCTGACATAAGATTCTTTGCCAGACGGACTCCCATTTCTTTCTCCGGAAAAATGATGGTATCCACACCGATTTTCTTTAATACAGTTGCATGACGGTTATTTTTTGCTTTTGCGATTACGTTCGGTACTCCAATTTCCTTACACTCAAGTGCTGCCATAATACTTGCTTCCAGACTTTCTGCTTCAGCAATCACAACAGCGTCCAGATTTCTTGTTCCAAGAGATCTGATAAATTCTGGATCTCCAATATCTGCCTGCATCGCATATGATACAGAATCAGCAATTCCATTTACCCGCTCCATATCTTTATCTACAGCAACTACCTCACATCCAAGTTTTTGTAATTCTAATGCAATGCTTTCTCCAAAACTTCCCAAACCAAATACTGCAAATTGTTTCTTCATAATCTTTTCCTCCTTGTTACCCAATCATAATCTTTTCCGTTGGAAGTGTCCGCATCTTTTCTTTTAAGTTCACCTTTCCTGCAAATAATAATGCAATGGTCATAGGCCCGACACGTCCTATATACATCATTATCATCAGCACAATCTTGCTTCCCGTCCGCAAGTGTGTTGTCAGATCCTGCGAGAGTCCAACTGTCGCCATTGCAGATGCGGTCTCATACATGATTCTCTGAAATGAAATTGTATCTGGTTCAATGACAGCAACAAATGTTGTTCCTGTTATGTATATAGCTAATGCCAACATAATTGTAACAAATGCTACATGGAAGTTTTTTTCATCCACTTTTCTCCGGAAACATTCAATATCATGCCCTCCCCGAAGCATTGTATGAAATGCGAGAAATAAAAGTGCAAATGTCGTCGTCTTCAGACCACCTGCAGTTCCTCCCGGAGAACCGCCTATAAACATCAAAATAATATTTAAAAAACCAGTTTCTTCGTACATCCCAGATTGCTGAAATGTACTAAACCCAGCCGTTCTTGTTGTCACAGCCTGAAATGCGGAAACCATCAATTTCTGTCCGGTATTAAGATGCCCTATCGTTGCCGGATTATGATACTCCAGTGCAAAGTTCAAAACTGTCCCTGCTATCAATAAGAATCCCGTTGTAATGATCGCTATTTTTGAATGTAACTTAAGTCTGGTAAACCAGCATTTTCCGGGAATTTCCCGATGCCAAATCTTCTTTCCGTTATCAATCACGTCATACCACACGGTAAAACCAATTCCGCCAAGGATAATCAACAGCATTGTTATAATATTAATCAAAGGATCTGTTGCGTATCTTGCCAGACTGTCATCTCCAAGGATGTCAATTCCTGCGTTGCAAAATGCAGAAATTGAATGAAAAATTCCATACCAGATTCCTTTTGCAACCCCATAGTCCCGAATAAATTGTATGGCGTAAAAAACGGCCCCAATTCCTTCTACTACTACTGTCCCAATCAAAATTTTACGTACCAGACCTACCAGACCACCGAGAGAATTCATATTATAAGCTTCTTGAATAACAACTCTCTCTTTTACCGTAATCTTTCTTTTCAGAAGCATAAAAAATGCGGTAATACATGCAATCACGCCCAATCCTCCAATCTGAATTAAAATCAGCAAAATTACTTTTCCTGTAATTGTAAATTGGTATTTGGGAACAATTGTAACCAATCCGGTCACACATACCGATGATGTTGATGTAAAAAGCGCATCCAGAAAACTGATTGATTTTTCGTTAGATACCGGCAACCATAAAAGCACCGCTCCAAGAAAAATTACACTTAGAAAACCTACTGCCAGAATTTTCATGGTATTCCATCTGATATTTTGTTTTCCTGTTTTCTTCATTTATATTTTTCCTCTTTTCTGTCTTGTTCTTCCAAAATTGACTATCTTTTAATCTACACTTGCGCTTCGCAAAAGTCAACAGTTATTCTTCCTTCGTACAGAGAACTTGCCACCGGCAACTTCTCTTGCATACTTTGATCGGGTAGGAGGTCAATAATTATTCCCACTACTAGAGCGGATTAGGGACTTTCACCCGTTAGAAACGTGCGCCGCAAGGCGCACGTATTAAAATGAACAGGGACGACTTTTGTCATCCCTGTTCATTTCTTTATCCATTATTTTTTAGATATTTTTTCATATTGTATCTTTACTCATCGAGCAGATTCTGCATACTTCTAAGTCCAATGATCAGAGTGGATGTATTATGAAGTAATGCGGATGTTGTCGGCATGATGATACCTGCTACACCAAGTGCGATCAGTCCTGCATTGAATCCTACAATTGAATGATAATTGTGGCTGATTCTCTTGATCAGACCGTTACTGATCTTCTTTAATGTAACCAGTTCTTTTAAATTGTCTGCGCCAACTGTAATATCAGCAATTTCTCTTGCAATCTCTGCTCCATCACTGATTGCGATTCCTACATTGGCTGCGGAAAGTGCCGGTGAATCGTTGATACCGTCACCAATCATGATAACTTTACGTCCGGCTGCTTTTTCTCTTTCACAGAATTCTGCCTTATCTTCCGGTAATACCTCCGCATAATATTCATCTACACCAACACGCTTTGCAATAGCCTTTGCTGTACGTTCACTGTCACCTGTCATCATGACAATTTTGCTAAGTCCGGCCTTTCGCAGTTCACGAATCACTTCTACTGCTTCTTCACGCAATGGATCTTCGATACAGATCACGGCTGCAAGTTTTCCTTCAATTGCCATATAAAGATGTGAATATTCTTCGGGCAGATTCTCAAATTTTTCTTCCATGCCTTCCGGTATTACTACTTTTTCATCTTCAAATACAAAGTGATAACTTCCGATTACAGCTTTCTTTCCTTCAATCTGTGTTGAGATGCCGTGAGCAACAATATACTCAACTTTTGAATGCATTTCTTCGTGATCCAAATGTTTTGTCTTTGCCGCACTTACCACTGCTTTTGCCATTGAGTGAGGGAAATGTTCCTCCAGGCATGCAGCAATACGGAGCAATTCATCCTCACTCATTCCGTTAAATGATACCACTTCTGCTACCGTCGGTTTTGCCTTTGTCAGTGTACCGGTCTTGTCAAATACGATCGTATCTGCTTCGGCAACCGCTTCCAGATATTTTCCACCTTTTACAGTAATCTTGTACAAACCTGCTTCACGGATTGCAGAAAGTACGGAGATTGGCATAGCGAGCTTTAATGCACATGAAAAGTCTACCATCAAAATCGACAGTGCCTTTGTTGCATTTCTTGTAAGCAGATAGGTAAGGGCCGTACCGCCAAGCGAATACGGAACTAGTTTATCTGCAAGATGCTCTGCCCTGCTTTCCAGTCCGGATTTTAATTTCTCGGATTCTTCGATCATTGCTGCAATCTTCTCATAACGGCTGGAACCGCCGACTGCTTTAACATCGACTGTCACTTCTCCTTCTTCTACAACAGTTCCGGCATAAACATAATTTCCTGTAGTTCTTCTTACCGGAACAGATTCTCCTGTCAGTGAAGCTTGATTGATCATAGCTTCTCCATCCACAACCTCTCCGTCAAACGGGATGACATTTCCCATATGTACGACAACCTGGTCTCCGGATTTGATCTGATTAGAAGAAACCAGAACCGTCTGATCTCCGGTCTTTAACCATACTTTTCCTACATTTAATGACATGGTTCTTGCCAGGTCATCTACAGACTTTTTATGTGTCCACTCTTCTAAGAGTTCACCGATTCCAAGCAAGAACATGATCGAACTTGCCGTACTGAAATCACTTCTGAAGATTGATACTCCGATTGCTGTTGCATCCAGTACCGGAACTTCAATCCTTCTTTCCATCAGGGTCTTGATGCCCTTCCAGATATATTTTGCCGACATGATCGTTGTATATGCTGCCGAGATCGGATATGGCAGTAAGAATTTTCTTCCATAATGGAACAGAATCTTATCCACCAGTTTCTCCTGATACTCTGCATTCATTGCTCTTCCGGATGTCTCTAACAGGCCATTCGGCACTTCTACTTCCTCATAACGGAATCTGCGGAGTACTTCGATGATTGTTTCTCTGTTTCCCTTATAATGAATCGTTGCGTCCGCCGTTCTGTCATAGACATCTGCGCGGAATACGCCGTCTATATTCTGCAGATAAAAGAGAAGAATGTCCGCCTGTTCATGAGTCATGCGTTTCTGCTCCATGTGGATACGGATTCTTCCTCTTATCTCATGCTTAATCTTAAATTTCACTCTTGTCACCTCTTGCTAGTCTTACAAAAGCACCTGCAGATGTTCCGCAGGTGCCTGTGTCTATGTATTTTCGGCAACTTTTCTTTATCTTCAGTACCGGATTTTTATTCTTCTGTTGCTTCAGCAGTATCTTCTGCTGTCTCTTCTGTCTCGCAAAAATCATCTACAACTTCTGCTTCTGCCTCTGCTACTCTGTCTTCATTGATCTGCTTTGCTTCTGCTAAAATATCTCCTGCATTCTCCTGAACGCTTGTTGCAGTCTTCATCACACAAGATTTTGCTCTTAATACGGCTGCTGTACAGTTTGTATATAATTTCTTTGCATCATTACTTGTCAGGATCTTGATTCCCGCTGTTCCGAAAGCTACTCCTGCCGCAAAAAGTCCTGGTTTTTTCCAATTAATGTCTTTTAAATTTAACATATGTATTCCCTCCATTGTATATTTATTAATTCATCACTACAAACATTATAACAAAAAGGACATCCCTTCATTTGTGTCCGGCAGTCGTTTTTGTTTCTGCAAATTATAACACCAAGGAATGTCCTTTTCAAATATTTTCAGGCTATTGATAAATTTTATCAACTGCATATTTATGACTGCACTGTTATGTTCCGTACTTTCTGATCTTCTACATAACCACATGCTTTCAGTCCTGCCTGTATCACAGCATTCCAGTTCTTTGCAGACAGATGCTTGATCGTATCATCGTCCAGTTCAACTGTACATGCATTCTGCAGGTCACAGTCCGGATCACATGCTACTTTATACATATTTCTTCGATTGATTGCTCCGATTTCCTCCAGCTTGTTGATCATCCGGTATACGGTCGCTGTTCCGATGCTTGGATCGATCCGAGATGCGCGGTAATAGATTTCTTTGCAACAGGAACAGTTTTCTTCCAGTATAATATCCAGAAGCATCAGTCTCTGCTTGGTGATCCTGCATCCACTGGCTTTTAGTTTCTGTACAATCGCTTCTTTTGCCTTATCCACCTGTCATCCTCCTATCATATCTACTCTGTAATAGAAACAACCTGAAATCCTGCTTTTTCAACTGTTTTTTTCAAAACATCATTTGCAATCTCACGGTCATAAGACACCACTGCTTCTTTCTTCTGTAAGTCCACTCTTGCCGAAACACCTTCTATCTCATTTAACGCTTTCTTTACTGACTGTACGCAGTGCTCACAGGTCATACCTTCGATATGAACTGTCTTCTTTCCGATCACCGGATTCTTCAGTTCTTTATCGTCAGTTTTGATGATACCGGTTCCGCCGCCACAGCAGGGACTGTCACCTTTAAAATGCCTGATTGCTCCTCTCAGTGCAAATCCAAGAAGAACGATCACGATTAATACAACTATAATATCTGCCATATCTCTATCCCTCTATTCTTTGTTCTCCTCATTATCCATGCTGAACTTTTCGTCTCTTTTTTTCTCCTGCCATTTCCTGAACCAGAGAAATGCCTGATAGATAGAAGCACCGACAATGTAAAGGACAATCACGATCACGAACAGGTAGAACATAGAGCCTGTCGAATTGCCCATGACTGCCAACTCCTTTATTTACCATACATATTTTCGATCATTTTTTTCACTTCATCAGGATCTGAACTGCAGCATCCACCACCGCATCCACTGCATCCGGCACAGCTGCCGCCGCATCCCTGGATGACTCCATTTTTAAATCTCTTCACAATTCCGTATACCAGGTATGCGCAATACCCTAATATTAATGCTAAAATAATGATATCTGCTAAAATGGCTACCATGAAAACTGCCTCCTTCAAAGGGAAATCCGGACGTAAATGAGTTACGTCCGGTCCGCTCTACTTATGCATTTACAGAACGTTTGGAATAAACTTTCTGATCTTTATACGGATCAGGTCTGAATAACAGGAACAGCATGACTGCTACTACCACAAATGCCACTGCTGTACCAACTCCAAATCCGCCGCCGGTTACTAATGTACCGATCTGGTATACACAAAGTGTTACGAGATAAGCGAATACATTCTGGAACAGGATTGCAAACCAGAACCATTTCTTAGACTGCATCTGCTGTGCCATTGTTGCAATCGCTGCCAGACAAGGGGAATCTAACAGGTTGAATAACAGGAATGAAAATGCTGCTACTGCACTTGGGAACCAGTTCTGGATAGCCTGAGCTACTGTTACAGTATCTTCTGACTGGCTCTCTGCTACGTTCGCAAGTACACCCATTGTTGAAACGATTGCTTCTTTTGCTGTGAATCCGGAAAGAGAAGCTGCTACCGGCTGCCACTCTCCAAATCCAAGTGGTGCAAAGATTGGTGCAATAAATCCGCCGATTACTGCAAGTAAACTGTCTGCACTGTCATCTACAAGTCCGAATCCACCGTTCGTAAATCCGAATCCGCCAAGGAACCACATAACTACACATGCAAGGAACAGGATCGTTCCGGCTTTGATGATAAAGCCTTTCAGTCTTTCCCATACATGAAGAAGAACTGTCTTAGCCTGTGGAACATGATACTGTGGAAGCTCCATAACGAATGGTGCCGGTTTTCCTGAGAATGGTTTTGTCTTCTTCAGGATGATTGCTGCTACTAATACTGCTACGATACCTACAAAGTACATGATCGGTGCCATAAGTCCGCCTGCTGTGTAGCTTCCTGTTGCGTAGCTTGCCATAACTCCACCCATTAATGCGATAACCGGTAACTTCGCTCCGCATGGGATAAATGTTGCTGTCATAATTGTCAGACGTCTGTCATTGTCCTGTTCAATGGTCTTAGAAGCCATGATTCCAGGAATACCACAACCGGATGAAATCAGAAGCGGGATGAAGCTCTTACCAGACAGTCCGAAGTGTCTGAATACACGGTCCATAACGAATGCGATACGTACCATATATCCACAGTCTTCCAGGATAGAAAGGAAGAGGAACAGGATTGCCATCTGTGGTACGAATCCGAGTACGGCTCCGATACCGCCGATGATACCATCAACTACCAATCCTTCGATCACGCTGCTTACGCCGGCTGCTTCAAGTCCTTTTGAAGCGATATCCTGAATTGCACCTACGAATGTATCATTTGTCCAGTCTGTAACAATTGTACCGATTGTTGTTACGGAAATATAATAGACAACAAACATAACTGCGATGAAGATCGGAATACCAAGAATACGGTTTGTAACAATTCTGTCGATCTTATCGGATGTTGTCAATTTGTCTTTTCCTTTTTTGACAGTTGTCTCAACGATCTTCTGGATGAATTTGTAACGTTCATCTGTTACGATACTTTCCATATCATCGTCGTGCTTTGTCTCAAGTTCTTTTCTGTCTTTATCAACTGCTGCCTTTGCTGCTGCGGAAAGGTTCATACTTTCTACAACCTTGCTGTCGTTCTCAAGGAATTTCACAGCATACCATCTCTTCTTGTCTTCTGAGATTGTATCCGGAAGAACTCCCTTCACGTCTGCAACTGCTGCTTCCATTTCTTTAGAGAAGATTTCTCTTGGAAGATCAACTTCTTTTTTATTAGCTACTTTGATTGCTGTCTCAATCAGAGTATCCAGTCCTGTCTGCTTCAGAGCAGAAGTTTCAACAATCGGGCAGTCTAATAACATTGAAAGCCTATTTGTATCGATCTTGATTCCTCTCTTCTCCAGAAGATCTGTCATGTTCAGTGCGATAACTACCGGCACACCTGTCTCGATAAGCTGTGTAGTAAGATACAGGTTACGCTCGATATTCGTTGCATCTACAAGATCGATGATAACATCCGGATCATCATTTAAGATATAATCACGACTGACTACTTCTTCCAGTGTATATGGCGAAAGAGAATAGATACCCGGAAGGTCTGTTACGATGATGTCATCGTTCTTTCTCTTTCCTTTTAATTTTCCCTCTTTTTTCTCTACTGTAACACCTGGCCAGTTACCAACATACTGGTTGGCACCCGTTAAGGCGTTAAACATTGTGGTTTTACCACAGTTTGGGTTTCCCGCAAGTGCGATCTTGATTCCCATTCCTATTTACCTCCTTGAACGTGTAAATTCTAATGCGACAATATGTATCTGTCAGTTCCTTCGGTAAGTCTTATTTTACCTGGACACACTGAGCATCGTCTTTTCTTACTGAAAGCTCATAGCCTCTTACTGTAATCTCTACAGGATCTCCAAGTGGAGCTACCTTTCTGATATACAGCTCGCTTCCTTTTGTAATGCCCATGTCCATAATACGGCGCTTGTATGCGCTGTCCCCTTCAATCTTCGTTACAACAACTGTACTTCCAACTTTTGCATCACCTAAAGTCATTGCTGTTTCTCCTTTCCTTAGATTGTTAGCATCTATAATACAGCAGACACCCCGGTACTAAACCATGATGTGCCGCGCCATATCCTCATTTACTGCCACTCTGGAGTCTTTGACATTTACGATCACATTGCCTCCGATTTTCGACAGTACAACAACTTCCGCTCCTGCAACAAATCCAAGATTTGCCAGAAAACGTCTTGTCTCTTCATTTCCACCAATACGTGAGATTGTGTTTGTTTCACCGATACCGGCCATTGTAAGTGGCATAATAACACCTCATTTTCTTTATGTATGATTTTTTGCATTTTCTCTGCCTGTTTTGATAATAATTTTGATAATGATAAATGTTTTCATTATCTCCTGCAATAGTTAGTATATGCTAACGTTCGTTAGCTGTCAACCACTTTATTTCATTTTATTGATTATTTTTTCTCATTAAGATTTTTCTTTTATTTGCCAGTAATTTGGAACTATGCTATACTAAATTCAATGTTAACGTATGAAGGAAGGAATGACTTATTATGAGCAATGTATTAAATGAATCTGCTGAGAACTACCTTGAAACGATTCTGATTTTAAGCCAGAAACTGCCTGTAGTGCGTTCCGTAGATATTGCCAATGAGCTTGGATTCAAGAAATCCAGCGTCAGTGTTGCCATGAAGAACCTTCGCGAGAAGGAACATATTAAAGTAGATGAGCAGGGATTTATTCATTTGACACCATCCGGCCTGGAGATTGCAAATATGATTTACGAACGCCACACACTTTTATCATCCTGGCTGACACACCTTGGTGTACCGGAGGATGTTGCTGCAGCGGATGCATGCAAGATGGAACATGTGATCAGTAAAGAAAGTTTTGAAGCGATCAAGAAGCATGTATATGAGAACAAAGAAGTATAAAAAGTGTAAATAATCCATTTTTTTATTTTCTTTTATATTATGAAATTTTATTTTTCACTTTATTTCAAAGGAGTCTTGATTTATGAACGAAAGTATTAAAAACATGATCGAACGCCGCAGTGTACGCGGTTACAAACCGGACATGATCCCGAAAGAAGATCTGGATTTGATTCTTGAAGCAGGCACTTATGCCGCAACCGGCATGGGAATGCAGTCACCGGTTATTGTTGCCGTTACAGACAAAGCCACCCGCGATCAGCTTTCCAAAATGAATGCGGATGTCATGGGAACTGATACAGATCCGTTCTACGGAGCACCGGTTGTCCTGGTTGTATTAGCTGATAAGAACAGACCGACACATATCTATGACGGAAGCCTTGTCATGGGCAATCTGATGAATGCTGCCGCTTCTCTTGGAATCGGAAGCTGCTGGATCCACCGGGCGAAAGAAGTCTTTGCATCGGAAGAAGGTAAGGCTCTTTTGAAAAAATGGGGCGTGGAAGGTGATTATGAAGGCATCGGACACTGCGTGCTCGGATATCCGGCCGGAGATGTGCCGAAAGCGAAGCCTCGTAAAGAAAATTATGTGTATCATGTAGATTAAATGAATAACGAGAACAGAAAAAGAGGAATCCCGGATCAATGTGATCTTTGGGATTCCTTTTTTCTTCGAGCAGCGTATTGTAAATCTGCTGTTTGATACTTCGGTATGTATGGTCTTATGCGTCCTTCCATACCTCTTCTGCGATTTCTTTCACCAGTTTTAATTTTGCCCACTGCTCTTCTTCTGTCAGTTTGTTACCAATTTCACAGGATGCAAATCCGCACTGCGGGCTTAAACACAATCTCTCAAGTGGAATATATTTTGCTGCTTCATAGATTCGTTTGATCACTGTTTCTTTGTCTTCAAGTTCCGGTGACTTAGTTGTGATCAGTCCCAGAACGACTTTCTTATCTTCTGAAACCTTTGCCAGCGGCGCAAATCCGCCCGATCTTGCATCATCATACTCCAGGAATAAAGCGTCTACATTTTCCTTTGCAAATACATAGTCTGCTACGGAATCATATGGGCCGCTTGTGAAGAATGTAGAGTGATAGTTACCTCTGCAGATATGTGAAGTAATCATCATATCTTCCGGTTTCCCTTCTAATGCAAGGTTATTCACTTCCAGTAACTGTGCTTTTACTTTGTTCAGATCCAGCCCCAGTCTCTCATATCTCTGCTTTGCGGCATCTCCTACGATTGCGCCCCATGTACAGTCATCTAACTGAAGGTTACTGCATCCCGCTTCATAGAACTGTCTGATAACTTCCTGATATGCTTTTCCGATGTCCTGAATCAATTCTTCGTTTGTTGCATAATATTTTCTTGTATTCTCAAAGTTTGCCGGAACGATCATCTGCTGGAACATCTGTGCCGGTGCCGGGATTGTATATTTTGCAACGGTGTTCTCATCTTCGAACTGTTTTAAGAATTTGAATCCTTCTACAAATGGATGTGCTTTTGCCTTTACTTTTCCTGTCAGGTAAGTATCTTCTACTGCTGCCATCTCTGCATTGAACTGTACGCCGGCTCCTGTCTGCTCATGACCAACGCCTTCGAATCCCCACATAAAGTCCAGATGCCAGTAAGTTCTTCTGAATTCTCCGTCTGTAATGATGTGGAATCCCAATTCTTTCTGCTTTGTAACTACTTCTGTGACTGCCTTATCAACGATTGCATCACATTCTTCTTTTGTGATCTTTCCTTCGCTGTAATCTGCTTTTGCCTGTTTTACTTCCTGTGGTCTTAAAAAGCTTCCCACAAAATCATATCTGTATGGTGTCTGGTATTTGCTCATTTTCTATATCCTCCTGTGCTTTTCTTCCTGTTGTTTTTGTCTGGATATAGAGTAGCATGATTTGGATGATTTGGATAATACATATAACTTGTGTGTTGCTATAGCTTTAAGCTATAGCAATTAAAGCATCTATAAACCATATATCGCTGACGTTTTTACAAATACCAAGAATTACACTCTTTGACATAAAAAAATACAGTACCTATATCAGATACTGTATCATTCAATCGGAGTGACGTGATTCGAACACGCGACCTCTACGTCCCGAACGTAGCGCTCTACCAAGCTGAGCCACACTCCGATATATGCAATTTTAAAAAGTAACCGGACACTTTCAAAAGCATCCGGCGCCCCTGCCAAGGAACTACGGATAGAGGACTCGAACCTCTACTAACAGAGTCAGAGTCTGCTGTGCTGCCATTACACCAATCCGCATCAGTGTTATGTTCTGCATTGTTCAGCGAACAAATATTATTATACTGATTTTTAGAAAAAAGTCAATAGGTATTTTTGATTTTTTTCATACATTTCCGACAATATGAAAAACCGGATACTTCTTAATGAAGTATCCGGCATTGTAACTACGGATAGAGGACTCGAACCTCTACTAACAGAGTCAGAGTCTGCTGTGCTGCCATTACACCAATCCGCATCAATGTGACTTTTCTCTGCTGTTCTTAAGTTGCCCAGCGAATATTAATTATACTCGGATACAGAGAAAAGTCAATAGGATTTTTTAAAAAAGTTATTTTTTTCATAAATTTTTGGTTCTACCGTTTTATTTTCAAAGTCTATGAATAACTGGAACGCATATCCGTCATCACTGGTATCCCAGACTTCCACATACTTTGGCTGTACTTCAATCAGAATCTCTGTATCTTCATGGCTGTATTTGTTATAACTTTCCCAGAGATGTTCTTTGTATCCCTTTTCAAAGCGTCTTCCCGGTTCTTCGACAACCAGGCCTTTATTCACAGCAATTTCTTCTACCTGCACACCGCTCCAGCATAATAATTGTGATTGCAGTAACATCATCTGCTAGATTTCATCTATATTCCTCTATGCTATATATGTAAATATTTCCAATTGAAATATTTTATCATTTTTCTCTTTTCCAGTACCACCGATAAAGCCCCAGTGCCAGCACCACACAGCAGCTCTCCGCAATCACCGGTGCCCACCAGATCGCTTCTCCTCCAAATACTGCCGTAAGGAACACCAGACTGATCACCAGTGCAACCAGACTCCTTGTAAGCGAGATCATCGTTGCAAATCCGGCCCTTTCTACAGAAGTAAAATATCCGCCAAGGACCACATTGAGTCCCGCAATCAGGAAAGACAGGATAAAGATACGGAACACCCTTACGGAATACTTGATCAACGATGCTTCACTTTCTTTCAAAAACAGTCTTACAATGCCGCCAGCTCCCATATAACATACGACAACTGCTCCTACGGAACCCACAAGAGCCGCCGTGATTCCATATTTCAAAAGCTTTTTATATTTACCCGGTTCATTTTTCCCATAATAGTAGCTGATCAATGGCTGTGATCCCTGTGCAATGCCTGCCATGGACATGACAACGATCGTATTCACATACGAGATGATCGTATAACTTACCAGTGCGTATTCTCCGATGTACTTCAGGATTGCCTGATTAAAGAAGAAGATAATGATTCCACTTGAGAATTCCGTCACGCCGGACGACATACCATTGCGGATCTGACGCCAGATTTCTGACGGCATCAAATGGAACTTCGAAAATCTTATCGTTCCTTTCGGTCCGAGGAAATGCCACAGATACAAGAGGATCACTGCTGCCTGCGAGATTCCCGTAGCAAACGCTGCCCCCCAGACACCTTTATGTAACACCATGACCAAAATATAATCCAGGATACAGTTCAGTACGCTCCCGGACGTTACATAGATTGTCGCAAGTTTTGGATAGCCATCCGTCTTGATCAACGTCTCAAATGAATAAGAGAGAATATATACCATGGAAAATGGTGCAATTGTTCCAATATATGTTTTCGCATAAGAGAGAATATTATCAGTTGCTCCCAGAAATCTGGCAAACGGCTCTAGAAACACTATTACAAGAATTGTGATCAGAACCGATAATGTGCAAAGCAGCACAACATTCTGGGTAAACACTTCATTTGCACGTTCTTTTTCTCCCTGTCCCAGAAGAATCGCCACGATTGTCGAATTTCCCACCGCAAACAGGATAGAGATGGAAAACAGCCCCGTTGTAAATGGCATTGAGATATTGACGGCAGTTAATGCCACTTCTGACACTCCTCTTGCCACAAATATTCCGTCTACCATGGTATAAAGCGAGAATACCCACTGGGCAATGATCGATGGGATAATAAAACGTAAAAAATCACTTTTTAAAGACTTTCCCTCAAGTTTCATTCATAAAACCTCATTTCTTTTTGTTCTTTTCTTTCATTTATAGTTTAAACCTTGGTATAATACTAAGGTCAAGTATCATATTTTCATATACACAGGAGGTTTTCTTATGAATATTTTAATTTTAAACGGAAGTCCACATCCAAATGGTACAACTGCACAGCTTCGTGCCGCATTCGAAGCAGGTGCACTATCTCTTCCAAACAGTAATTATATTGAAGAAGCCGAAAAATCAGGCGCCTCTCTTTCATAGTTCCATCGCACAAAACATATGAAGCAGTTTTACAAAATTAATGAAATATCCAAACTATACAATATCGGACCAGATTCTCTCCGCTATTATGAAAAGCTGGGCCTTCTGGCACCAAAACGCGGGAAAAATAATTATCGGCTATATACTCTTGATGACCTGTGGCGACTGAACATCATCCGCGATCTGCGTCGTCTGGGATTCCCTATGAAAAAGATCCGGGAATATATGGACAACCGAAGCGTAGAAAATACACGTAAACTACTCACGGAAGAGCTCGATGCCATTCATCAGCAGATTCAGGAATTAAATCGCCTGCAGAAAAACGTTGAAGAACGGCTGCAGACATTATCCGGTGCCGAAGACCAGACATTACTTAAAATCCGGCTGCAGACGTTCCCTGACCGCTATTGCCATACATTGAATACACCTTACCATACAGATGAGGAGATGGATCTTCTGGTAAAACAGTTGTTGAATAAAAATACGGAGAATCTTTATATTATCAGCAACCATAACATTGGCTCATTCCTTCCGCTTAAGGAAATCAATAACGGGCAGTATGAAAATTATTCCGGTGTATTTATCATCGATAATTACGGAGAGTATTGTCTCAGTGGCGGCACTTATCTTACATTCACCTACGCAGGGGATTACCGTCAGAATGTTACTTATATTCCAGAACTTTTAACCTATGCAGCCCGTCACGGTCTGGTTCCGGATGGACCTCTTCTGGAGCTGATCTGGGTAGACAACCATCAATCGGCAGATATCAGCGAACATATTACAGAACTTCAATTACGAGTATATCCGAAAGACTGATTTCAAATCTTTCTGTATGAATTGTAACCGCATGTGCCGGACACATAGCAATAAAAAAACGGTCAGTATTCGCATGCTTTTATTTTTTCAGCATACGAATACCGGCCGTTTTTTTATTTCATATTTTTTCTTATGCTATAACTTTCAAGATTTACACCGTAAATGCTTCCGAATTATTACATCTTCTTAATTCTTTCAATCGCTGCAACCGTATTCTCATATGTTCCGAATGCAGTCAGACGGAAGTATCCTTCTCCGCTTGGTCCAAATCCTGATCCAGGAGTACCTACTACATTCGCCTTATCAAGCAGGTAGTCGAAGAAATCCCATGAGGTCATTCCCTTAGGTGTCTCAAGCCAGATGTATGGTGCATTGACACCGCCTGATACGTTGTATCCGGCATCTTTTAAGCCTTCTTTGATGACTTTTGCATTGTTCATGTAATAAGCAACCTGAGCGCTTAATTGCTCTTTTCCTGCGTCAGAATATACAGCCTCTCCTGCTTTCTGGATAATGTAAGATGTTCCGTTAAACTTTGTACCGTGACGTCTTGCCCACAGAGAATGTAACATCACATCTCCGGATTTTACATCTTTTGGAATTACAGTGGCACTCAGACGCACGCCTGTAAATCCTGCATTTTTAGAGAAACTTCTGATCTCGATTGCACAGGTTCTTGCTCCGTCACATTCATAGATAGAATGCGGCACTTCTTTTTCTGAAATATATGCCTCATAAGCTGCATCATAAATGATGACTGCACCGACTTCATTTGCATAATCTACCCATTTCTGCAGCAGTTCTTTTGTAATCGTAGAACCTGTCGGGTTATTTGGGAAGCACAGATAAATGATATCCGGTGTCTCTTCCGGAATCTCCGGTGCGAAGTTCGTCTCTTTTGTACAAGGCATATAGATGACATTACTCCATGTTCCTGTAGCAGCATCATATGTACCTGTACGTCCTGCCATAACATTTGTATCTACATAAACCGGATATACTGGATCACATACAGCGATCTTGCTGTCCTTTGAGAAGATTTCCTGGATATTACCGCAATCTTCTTTTGCTCCGTCGGAAATGAAGATCTCATCTGCATTGATGTCGCATCCTTTTGCCTGATAATCGTTCTTAGCCATTGCACTTCTTAAGAACTCATATCCCAGATCCGGTGCATATCCGTGGAATGTCTCTGCATGTGCCATCTCGTCAACTGCTCCATGAAGAGCTTCAACGATTGCCGGTGCCAGAGGCTGTGTTACATCACCGATACTTAACTTAATAATCTCGGCTTCCGGATGTGCTGCCTGATATTCACGCTGTTTTCTTGCTACTGTTGAGAACAGATAGCTTCCTGGTAACTTCAAATAATCCTGGTTTACTTTAAACATCTTCTTACTCCTTTATCTCTGTAATGTCTATCACGCCGTCGAATACAACTTTTGCAGGGCCTGTCATAAATACATGATTCTTCTCCCGGTCCCATTCGATCTGCAAGTCTCCACCTAATAATTTTACCGTAACACGCGTATCTGTCAAGTTATTTAATATACTGGCTACGGCTACGGCACATGCTCCTGTGCCACATGCAAGTGTCTCACCCGAACCGCGTTCCCATACACGCATCTCTACTGTATTCCGGTCAATGCAATGTACAAATTCTGTATTAATACGTTTTGGGAATCTCTCATGATTCTCGAATTTCGGTCCGATCTTTTCCAGATCCAGATTCTTTACATCATCCACATAGATGACTGTATGTGGATTTCCCATAGATACACCTGTCATATGGTATACCTGTCCATCTACTTCGATTGGCTCATCAATTACTTTTTCATTTTCTGATATGATAGGAATCAGATCTGATTTCAGTTCCGGTTTTCCCATGTCTACTTTGACAAGTACCACTTTTCCATCTTCTACGGTAAGATCCAGATATTTGATTCCGCCAAGTGTCTCTACAGAGATCTGTGTCTTATCCGTAAGTCCGTAATCATAGACATATTTTGCCACACACCGGATCCCATTTCCACACATCTCACCGCGGGAACCGTCTGCGTTATACATCTCCATCTCAAAATCAGCTACTTCGGACGGATTGATCATGATCAGTCCATCCGATCCAATTCCGAAATGTCTGTCACTTACATATCTCGCCACCGCCGGCGGGTTTTCTATCTTTTCTTCAAAACAGTTCACATAGACATAATCATTGCCCAGTCCCTGCATCTTTGTAAACTTCATGCATTTCTCTCCTTTTATTGTCCCACATATTACTCTGCCATAATGCTCAGTACCATCTCTGCTGTTTCAACCATATTCGTCCCGCTGTCCATGCTGCTTTTCTGAAGATACCTGTGTGCTTCTTCCTCCGACATATTATTACGTGTCATCAGAAGTTCTTTTGCCTTTCTGATCGTCTCCTGCTGCTTCGGATCTCTGTTTTTCAGTTCTTTCCTTCGTTTCTTACGTCTCCGGTCCATGGATTGCAGCATCATATTCACAGTATTCAGAAGATCATATACTTTAATCGGCGTAGAAAGGCCTACGATTCCTTCCACATCACCACTGCTCCATTTGTCCTGTGATGCTACCAGAAGCATTTCAAATGACTCTGGTAAATATTCACGAAGCTGTGTATACATCATATCTTTCATCCGATAACCGCAGACCACGATCCCATCGTCTACAGTATCTGCATAATGCATGGCCTGCGCACCGGTGGTACACACACCAATTACATCCATGCCTCCTCTGACCAGCAGGTTTCTGATATTGGTTGCATTATCTTTATTCGGGAATACAACAATAAGCCCTGTCACTTACGCCACCTCCTGTCAGATACTCTTTTGCCCGTTCCTTTTTGTGCAAAATCTGTATTACAGTAAGTGCAGGTATTTTTCAAGTTCCCAGTCTGTAATCTGGATTCTGTAATCCTGATACTCAGATGCCTTAGCTTCTATATATTTTCTTGATAGGTCTTCTCCTAATATCTCCTGGATAAATGTATCCTTCTGAAATTCTTTTGCTGCCTCTATTAAACTTCCCGGCAATTTTTCAATTCCGAAAATCTTGCGCTCTTCATCTGTCATCTCATATACATTACGGTTTACTGCCTTCGGCGGCATCGTTCCTTCCTTGATTCCGTCCAGTCCTGCTGCCAGGCATACCGCCAGTGCAAGATATGGGTTAGCCGACGGATCCGGGTTACGAAGTTCGACTCTTGTATACTCCCCTCGTGTTCCCGGAATACGGATCAGAGGTGTACGGTTCTTTGCAGACCATGCAATATATACCGGAGCTTCAAATCCAGGGATCAGGCGCTTGTACGAGTTAACACTTGGATTCGTGATAAAAGTCAGTGCCTTCATGTGTTTCATAATTCCGCCGATAAAGCAATATGCTTCTTTGCTAAGTCCATATTCATCACTGGCATCCTGGAATACATTGATTCCGTCTCTGCTAATAGACATGTTCAGGTGCATACCAGAACCATTGATCCCGAATTTCGGTTTTGGCATAAATGTTGCATGTAACCCATGACGTTTTGCGATCGTCTTAACTACAAGTTTAAATGTCATAATATTATCTGCGGTCGTCAGCGCCTCATCATAACGGAAATCTATCTCATGCTGCGCCGGAGCCGCCTCATGATGGGAAGATTCAATCTCAAATCCCATATCTTCCAGCGTCAACACCATATCACGTCTTGCATTCTCACCAAGGTCCAGAGGCCCGAGATCAAAATATCCGGCACTTTCATGTGACAGCGTGGTCGGCAATCCGTCATCATCTGTATGGAACAGGAAGAATTCCAGCTCAGGTCCGACATTAAATTCGTATCCCATCTCTTTCGCATCTTCCATTACTTTTTTCAGGATATATCTCGGATCACTTTCATAAGGCGTTCCATCTGGTTTATACACATCACAGATCAGTCTGGCAACTTTTCCCTGCTGCGGTCTCCATGGAAATATCTCAAATGTATTCAGATTCGGATACAGATACATATCCGACTCTTCTACTCTTGCAAAACCTTCTATAGATGATCCATCAAACATGATTTCATTATCCAGTGCTTTTTCCAGCTGGCTTGTGGTTATCGCGATATTTTTCATGGTTCCGAAAATATCCGTAAACTGCAGCCGGATAAATCCTACATCCTCTTCTTCTACCATTCTCAATATATCTTCTCTTGTGTAATTGTTCATTCTATCGACCTCCACTCAATACACGTCTTTCATATCATGACATCTGCATTCTATTGTTCTTCACTGCTTCTTAGATGCATTTACATAGCATCTATGATCTGCTGTGCAAATGCATCTAAGTTATCTTCCTGATCCGCTTTTAATGTAGATTTGATCGACAGTTTCTGATCGAGTACCGTCATATTTTTCATCTCTTCTAACTGTTTTACGATCTGCTTTCCTGCTGTTGCAGCCCAGGTTCCGTTATCCATAACAGCAACCGTTCTGTTCTGTACAGCCAGCGCCTTCATGTGCGCCAGCAGATTTTCGATCGGTGGATAGATGCCTCCGTTGTATGTCGGGCATGCGATCACCACATGGCTGACACGGAAGATCTCGGCGATCAGTTCTGATACATCTGTCTTGGATGCATCATAGACTGCAATATTTTTTACACCTTTTGCACCAAGCTTTGCTGCCAGTGCATCTGCTGCCTGCTCTGTATTTCCGTAAATAGAACCATAGATAATGGCAACAGCCTGGTCTTCCGGCTCGTATTTGCTCCACTTATCGTGTTTCTCAATAAAGTAATTCAGATTATTTCTCCATACCGGTCCGTGAAGCGGGCAGATCATCTGAATATCCAGCCCTGCTGCTTTTTTCAGAAGTGCCTGTACCTGTATGCCATATTTTCCTACGATATTCGTGAAGTATCTTCTTGCATCATCAATCCAGTCCTTTTCGAAATCAACCTCGTCGTTGAACAGATTGCCGTTCAATGCGCCAAATGTTCCGAATGCGTCTGCAGAGAACAGGATCTTCTCCGAATCTTCATAAGATACCATAACCTCCGGCCAGTGTACCATCGGTGCCATCACAAAATGAAGGGTATGATTTCCAAGTTCCAGCGTGTCGCCTTCTTTTACCACAACCTGTCTGCCTTCCAGATCTGCATCAAAGAACTGGCTGATCATCTGCATGGTTTTTACATTTCCAACTACTTTTGTCTCTGGATATAACTCCAGAATTCTCTGGATATTGGCACAATGATCCGGTTCCATATGCTGTACGACAAGGTAATCTAATTTCCCGCCGTTTAATGCATAAGCTACATTTTCAATAAATTGTTCGGATGCGGATGCATCTACTGTATCCATCAGGGCATTCTTCTCATCTTTAATCAGATATGCATTATAGGATACCCCTCTTGGAATCGGGAATAAATTCTCGAATAAGTTTAATCTTCTGTCATTTGCGCCCACCCAGATCACGTGATCTGTTACATTTCTTGTACATTTCATAGTTCATTCCTCCTCGTCACATAATATCACATTTTTTACCACATTAACGCACAAACTTTTAGAATTTACGCATTATTTTTAATACAATTTTTCCAGTATTCCGATTTTCTTTTTTTGTGTTATAATCTAACAATATGAAAAGAATATCTGACCGGCTTTCGGAGAAAGGAGCAACATTGAAAAAAACAGCAAAAACCGACAATTCATCTGACCCTAAGACTTTATGCTATAATATTCTTTCTACTATCTGTATCCTGACACTGGCAACGGTTCTGGCTTTCTCATTTTTTCATATTACCAGAAGCGATCCTGCCAATATTGCACTTATTTATATTCTTGCTCTTATTATCATTGCCAGAATTACCAGTGGATATGTTTTTGGTATTATTTCTGCTTTGTTTTGTGTTATATTCATCAACTGGTGCTTTACATATCCTTATTTTAAAGTTAATTTTCAGATCAGCGGATACCCTGTCACATTTGTATTTCTGCTTTCCATTTCACTGATCGTATCCACATTGACAACACAGTTAAAGAAACAGGACAAAATGATTCTGGAAAGAGAGCGTGCGATCAATGAGGCAGACAAAGAACGGATACGTGCCAATCTTCTGCGGGCAATCTCTCATGATCTTCGTACACCGCTTACTTCTATTATAGGCTCTTCGGATTCTTTTATAGAAAATTATCAGAATCTGACTGATCCGGAAAAGCAAAGTCTTGTATCGTCTATTAACGAAGATTCACACTGGCTTTTGAATATGGTCGAAAATCTTCTGTCTGTCACAAGAATTCAGGATGATACCGGAACTGTTAAAAAAGAGGACGAAGTCGTAGAAGAAGTCGTTTCCGAAGCAATCATCCGATTAAAGCGGCGGCTTCCGGATATTGAAATTCACGTAAGCGCTCCGGAAGATGTCCTGATCATTCCGATGGATCCGCTTCTTATCGAACAGGTTCTAATGAATCTGATGGAAAATGCTTTTGTTCATTCCGAAAGCGACAGGCCTATCGACCTTCGTATTACAGAAAACCCGGATACCGTTACCTTTCATATCATAGATTATGGAAAGGGTATTGACGAACAGACCATCCCACTGATTTTAAAAGGCGAATATACAGCCCCACGTACATCGGATACCCACCGTGGCATGGGAATCGGTCTTTCTATCTGCAACACTATTGTCCAGGCACATGGCGGAAAAATTGCCGCACATAATCATGCAGATGGCGCTGAATTTCTATTTACATTACCAAAGGAGGATACTTAATCATGAATGACAGCTATTCTATTTTGATCATAGAAGATGAAAAAAATATTCTGGACTTCATGTCCAGAACATTAAAGGCCAATGGATATAAAACAACTACCGTCACTTCCGGGAAGGCCGGATTGTCCATTATCAATTCACAATGTCCGGATCTGATCCTTTTGGACCTTGGACTTCCGGACATGGATGGAAATGATATCATAGCTTCTGTCCGCGAATGGACCAGTTGCCCGATCATCGTCATTTCAGCAAGAACCGGAGAACATGATAAGGTGGCCGCTCTGGATCTTGGTGCCGATGACTATATCACCAAGCCATTCGGCACTTCGGAACTGCTTGCCAGAATCCGTACTTCTTTACGTCACAGCAACCGTATGGCATCAAACTCGCCTCTTTATATCCGTCCTTACAAATGTCAGGGACTTATACTTGATTTCGAAAAAAGAATGCTGACTCTGGACGGCGAGGAGATACATCTGACACCTGTAGAATACAAAATTGTTGCCTACCTTGCGCGCAATTCCGGAAAGGTTATGACCTATGCTTCTGTAATGGCAAATGTATGGGGACCTTTTACCGACAACAATAATCGTATTCTGCGTGTAAATATGGCCAATATACGCCGCAAAATAGAACGGAATCCATCACAGCCACAGTTTTTATTTACCGAAGTCGGTGTCGGTTATCGTATGTGCGAAGATGAGAATGAAGTGTAATTTACTGCTCTATCTGCCGGGTACCCTTTTATATATACGATTGCTAAGAATGTGTTAAGGAACCCTGTCGGGTCTATACATTCACTTTAAATGTGTTATTATAGTTAATGAAGTGGCATATCGAAAAGAAAAGCCTCATTCATTATTCTCTCAAAAAAGGATGCAAATTGATGCATCCTTTTTTACTATCTGTATTTATTTCCTGTATTTATTTCGAATTGATATTCAAAATGAAAAGGGTAGATAATACCAGTGCAAATCCCAGAATATCTATTGCCGGGAATGCAGTTCCTAAAAAGATCGCCGCCACGATCGTTGCCGCTACCGGCTCCACGCTTGATAATAATCCTGCATATACTTTTCCGATTGTTTTTGTGCGGCTTATTCCCTTGCACACATTTTATACATGCCAGATATCTCTGTTATACTCGGCGATCGTACGATCTGATGAGAAGAATCCTGCTTTTGCAATGTTCACGATCATCTTCTTTGCCCATGTCATACGGTCTTCGTAATCTGCAAATACTCTTTCTTTTGTCTGAATGTAATCTTTTACATCCAGAAGTGTCATGAACCAGTCTTTCTGGATCAGTTCTGCGTGAATCTCAAGAAGTGTACGCACATCACCGATTTTCAGCATCTCAGGGCTGATAATGAAGTCTACCCACTTACGGATGTCTTTGTCATTGATATAGTAATCTGCTGCCACATAGTCTGATTTTGCATAGTGCTCGATTACCTGGTCGCTGCTCTCTCCGAAGATATAAATATTCTCGTCCCCGACAAGCTGATGGATTTCTACATTTGCACCGTCCTCTGTTCCAAGCGTTACAGCACCGTTCAACATGAACTTCATGTTACCTGTTCCACTTGCTTCCTTAGATGCCAGTGAAATCTGCTCAGATACTTCGCATGCCGGGATCAGTTTCTCTGCCATTGTCACATTGTAGTTCTCTACCATAACAACCTGCAGGTACGGTGCCACTTCCGGATCATTCTTGAGCAGTTCCTGTAAGCACAGGATTACATGAATGATGTCCTTTGCAATAATGTAAGCAGGTGCTGCCTTGGCACCGAAGATCATTGTAATCGGTCTCTTTGGTTTATTTCCGGCTTTGATATCCAGATATTTGTAAATGATATACAGGACATTCATCTGCTGTCTCTTATACTCATGGAGACGTTTGATCTGAATATCGAAGATTGCGTTGTCGTTCAGTACAACTCCGGATTCTTTTTCCAGATATTCTTTTAATGCTGTCTTATTCTGCTGCTTAACATCCAGAAGCTCGTTCAGTGCTTCTTCGTTATCGATCTGTGCAAGAAGTCCTTCCAGTTTGGAAGCATCTTTACGGAACTCACCGACTCCGTATTTATCCATCCATTCTACCAGTTTCTTATCACAGTGCATCAGCCATCTTCTGAATGTGATACCATTGGTCTTATTGTTGAATTTCTCCGGATAAATGTCATAGAATGGCTTCAATTCTACATTTTTCAGGATCTCTGTGTGAAGTGCTGCAACACCATTGACACTGAATCCGTAATGCATATCCATTCTTGCCATGTGTACACGGTTCCACTCGTCGATGATCTGCACATCTTTGTTATCATATTTTGCTGCCACTCTTGCTGCCAGTTCACGGATGATCGGCATTAAGTGCGGAACAACTGCCTCCAGATAGTCGATCGGCCATTTCTCCAGTGCTTCTGCAAGGATCGTATGGTTCGTGTATGCACAAGTATTTGTCACGATCTCGATTGCTTTATCCATAGAGATTCCTCTTGCTGTCAAAAGACGGATCAGCTCCGGAATTACCATAGACGGATGTGTATCGTTGATCTGGATTACAACGTGTTTGTCAAGTTCTTCCAGTGAATAGCCCTTTTCTTCACATTCTTTTAAAATGAACTGTGCACCATTACTTACCATGAAATACTGCTGATAGATACGAAGCAGTTCGCCCTGTTTGTCACTGTCGTCCGGATAGAGAAACAGCGTCAGGTTCTCACGGATATCATTCTTGTCAAATGAGATTCCGTCGCCTACGATATTTTCATTTACAGATTCGATATCGAATAAGTGAAGTTTGTTGGTTCCATTTTCATATCCGGTTACATCGATATCGTATAATTTTGAATGCAGGCTGAAATCTTTGAATGGTACATCGAATCCGATTCCTGTATCAGTAAGCCAGCTTGTATTCTGAATCCATGGGTTTGGAGTCTCTTTCTGTTTGTGATTTTCAAATACCTGTTTGAACAGTCCAAGGTGATAGTTCAGTCCGATTCCGTCTCCTTCCAGACCGAGTGTTGCAATGGAATCTAAGAAGCATGCTGCCAGTCTTCCAAGTCCGCCGTTACCAAGTGACGGTTCCGGTTCTACTTCTTCGATCTCGCAGATGTCTTTTCCATTTGCTGCAAGAAGCTCTCTTACTTCATCGTATACGCCAAGGTTGATCAGGTTGTTGGATAACAGTTTTCCGATCAGGAATTCTGCTGATATATAATATACTTTTCTTCCTTTTTCGGAAATATTTCTTCCTTTATCTGCTGCAGCTTCTTTTACTGTGTTAAGAAGTGCTGCGTAAATCTCTTCATTCGATGCATCTTTGATTGCTTTGCCAAGTGTCTGCTGTAACTTTTCTGAGAAATTCATAATTAACCTCCTGAATGTGTGCTGTCGCATGATTGTTTTTAATATTGATCTGAATCTTTGTTTCATCAGTTTTCTTTTGTTTTACACTGATATTATAATAGGATTATACATTTTATCTCTTGCATCATAGTAGTAAAAAGTAATACAATACTATCAAATATACAACTTTTTGATCATCCCAATTACTTCAGAAAGGACTTATACACATCCATGAACACACTTACCTATGAAAACCTCCATGAAACCAAAAAACACGTCAGCTTCCAGTTTCCATACAATACCTATCTGTGCTCCATCCCGCTGGACTTCACACAGGTTCCGCTTCACTGGCATAACGACGTGGAGATCATTGTAATAAAAAAAGGCTGCGGCATCATTTCTGTTGATACCAAGCCCAGAGTTGTAAAAGCCGGCGACATCGTCCTTGTCCGTCCGGGTCAGCTTCACTCCATCTCCCAGCATGGGAAAGACTGTATGGAATATGAAAATATCCTGTTCCAGACCAGTCTTTTATATTCTGCGGATTCCGATCCCCGGACAGTTGGATATTTCCAGCCATATTTTTCACTGGAATATGAACTTCCATGGCTCTTTGACGATACCTGTTTCTTCCATGAAGCACTTTCTTCCTGTATTGATGCGATCGATGATCTCTGCAGCAAAAAACCTGATTATTACGAATTATCGGTAAAAGGGCATCTGTTTCATTTCTTTTACCTATTATTCTCTTCTCAGGGAGCACCGGTCACTTTCAACCGGGATAAATCTCTGGATAAGGTAAAACAGATCGTGTCCTACATTGAATCACATTATACAGAACCGATTACCGTTCAAAGTACCGCTGATTATCTGGGCTTTTCCGAATCTCATTTTATGAAATTCTTCAAGCAGCATCTGCACACAACATTCACCAGCTATCTGAATGGCTACCGGCTTACCATTGCCGCCAGGCTTCTGCTCACGGAAGATGACAGCATCCTGTCCATCTCGGAACGCACAGGATTCAATAACCTGTCCTATTTTAACCGGCTGTTCAAAAAAGAATATCAGATGTCACCAAGAGCATACAGGAATCGCTAAATAACCAGTAATATAGAAAAGGGGCCGCATATAAGCGGCCCTTTTATGAAATCCTACTCAACCTCTTCCGGTTCCATACTTCTCATATGTTCCCCGTCTTTTTTAATCTCATATTTCTGATTATATTCATTCAGATATGTTTTATATTCAGAACTGTCAGAAGGATATACCTTCGAATCATGGATATGTGTATCCATATTCTCTTTGCCACTGTTCATAAGTGCAACCATCGCACTTGCACAGTGAGCTGCAATACGGTTAAAACTGTTCAGGATATCCGTAAATACAGTTCCTTCTTCCAGACCACATCTACCACTGCTCATACGTTCCACATGACGCATCTTCAGTTCATCACAAAGTGTTGTAATAACCATACCAAGCGGTGCTACTCTCTGCGCCATCTCTTTATCATTCTCAAGGAATGCCTTGCATGTAAGATTGATTTCTTCACGTACTGCTTCCATAACAACATTCAGTTCGTCCCATGCATCTTCTGAGAACTGTGTCTTATTCTCATGCATATCACTGGACATATATGCAATATAAGAAGCATGATCTCCGATACGTTCAAAGTCATTGATCGTATGCAGATAAAGTGAAACCTGTCTTGTCTGTGCTGTATTCATCTCATGCTTTGTCAGCTTGATCAGATAATCTCCCAGGCGGCTTTCATATTTGTCGATCAGGTCTTCTTTTCTCTGAACCTTGTCAAACTTGCTCTGCTGATACTCATTCAGAAGGTTCATTGCACGGTTGACATTCTTACGAAGCTTCTTCGCCATGCCACTCATTGCTCTGTGACACTGTCCGATTGCCAGTGCCGGATAATCCAGAAGACGTTCTTCCAGAAGATCGAAATCCGCTTCGTCTTCCAGTTCTTCTGCGCTGTCTTTTACCAACAGACATACCAGTTTTTCAAGCTTGTTAATGAACGGAAACAGAATACATACCGTTACCAGACGGAATACCGTGTTCCATAATGCAATTGCTACCGGCGACATGATATTGTCCATAAAATCAAAATGAACAAATGCATTGATCGTATAGAATGCAATCGACCAGATCAGCATTCCAAAGGTATCATTCAATAAGTACACAAGAGCTGTTCTCTTACCATTCTTGTTAGCTCCGATCGCTGAGATCAGTACCGGACAGGATGCTCCGACACCAATACCAAGAATGATCGGGAATGCACTTGAAAATGTAAGGATTCCTGTTACCGATAATGCCTGTAATACACCGACTGTCGCAGATGCACTCTGAAGGACTGCCGTAAATGCAATACCTACCAGGATACCTGCGATCGGATTCGAGAACATCGTCAGCATATCAATGAACACTTTACTCTCTCTTAATGGTATAACCGCACCACTCATTGTCTGCATGCCTGTCATCAGGATTGCAAAACCAAGCATAATGTTACCGATGTTCTTGTGTGTCGTTCTCTTACAGACCATCCGCATGATCGTACCGATCACTGCCACAACTGCCGCTATCGTTGCAGAGGATAAAATTTTCGCAATTCCATTGGATCCCTCAATATAAGAAAGACATAAGATCCATCCGGTGATACTGGTACCGATATTGGCTCCCATGATGATACCGATTGCCTGTTTCAACTTCATCATACCGGAGTTAACAAAACCGATGACCATAACTGTCGTCGCGGAAGATGACTGAATGACACTGGTTACTCCCGTACCAAGTGCTACTCCTTTGAGCGGTGTGTTTGTCATTTTATAAAGGAATGCTTCCAGTTTGTTACCGGCAACCTGCTTCAGTCCGTCTCCCATCAGGGACATTCCGAACAGGAACAACGCAACTCCGCTTAACAATGACAATACCATAGAAAATATTTCCATAATTTTCTCCTTTGTTGTCAGCTTATTTTACACTCACTTAACATTCTTTTAAAATATTCTTAACTTTTCCTTTCTTATTATGTCACGTTAAACGTTTGATTACAATCGTATATTTACCGGAAATTGTATTTTTTCACATCACGTAGAAAAATGAATCCCGTCAATTCCTTTTTTTTCATCAATTTATCCAAAAATTACGTTCTTATTTTATCATTCTTGCCTTGCACTCAACCTCAGAATAAGCTATCATTTTGTCTATATGGGTAAATGTTTATACGGAGGAATATATTTGTGAGAAAAAAGGAACAGGAACACCTGATACAGACCGTCTATCCGGGTTCTATTGCTGAAGAACTGGAAATCGAACCCGGCGATGTACTGTTAAAAATAAACGGACAGAAAATTGAGGATGTCTTTGATTATCGTTATCTGATGAAAGATGAATATGTCGAAGTCCTGATCCGCAAGCCTTCCGGGGAAGAATGGCTTTTGGAAATCGATAAAGAGTACGACGATGAACTTGGAGTTGAATTCGAGAATGGACTGATGAGTGAATACCGCTCCTGCAGTAATAAATGTATGTTCTGCTTCATCGACCAGATGCCTCCGGGCATGCGTGAGACTCTGTATTTTAAGGATGATGACTCCCGTCTTTCATTTCTGCAGGGAAATTATATCACCATGACAAATATGAAGCAGGCAGATATTGACCGCATCATCCATATGCAGCTCGCACCGATCAATATCTCTGTACAGACAACCAATCCAGAGCTCCGCTGTAAGATGCTGCATAACCGGTTTGCCGGAGAAAAGCTAAAATTTCTGCAGGATCTGTATGAAGCACATATTGAGATGAACGGTCAGATCGTATTATGTAAAGGCGTAAATGACAAAGATGAATTAAAACGTTCTATTGAGGATCTTTCCAGCTATCTTCCTTTTATGAGAAGTGTATCCGTTGTACCTGCCGGACTTACAAAATACCGTGAAGGTCTCTATCCGCTGGAACTCTTTTCAAAAGAAGAAGCCGGTGAAGTCATTGATATGATTGAAAGCTATCAGCCAAAATTCTATGAAGAATATGGTCTGCACTTCATACAGGCAAGTGATGAATGGTATATTCTTGCCGAACGTGATTTTCCGGAAGAAGAACGCTATGATGGATATATCCAGCTGGAAAACGGAGTTGGCATGATGCGTCTTTTAAAGACAGAATTCCATGACGCTCTGGAAGCTCTGAAGCAGAATGACAACTATGAGACCTGGAAAAATGAGACCTGCCGTACACTTACCATTGCAACAGGCAAGCTTGCCTACAGTACCCTTGCCGGATTCGCAGAGGAGATCATGAAAGCATTTCCATATATTAAGATCAATGTATTTGCGATCCGCAATGATTTCTTTGGCGAGACTGTTACCGTATCCGGTCTGATCACCGGTCAGGATCTCAAAGCCCAGCTTCTGGAAAAGAAAGCCTCCGGCACCGATCTTGGTGACACACTTCTTATCACATGCAATATGTTAAGAAGCGGCGAACAGGTATTTCTGGACGATATGACGGTACAGGAACTGGAAGATGCATTAGATATGACTCTGGTCGCCGTAGAAAACCAGGGACAGGAACTTATCGAAGCCATGCTCAATCATCACTATACAATGCAGCGTGACAATGATACAGACAGCTTTGTATACGTAAAAGGTTATAACTCATAGCACAAACGAAAACATACTTTCATTAGCAGGATTAAATTTTTCAGACAACACCAACAAAGAAAAAATACCGCAGCTTTTTCAAAATTTGAAAGCTGCGGTATTTTTTCCATTATGCCGGATTTACATGAATCATAATATGCTTTGTATTCGGAAACTTCTTTTCTACATTGTCGTGCACATCCTCTGCAATTGCATGCGCATCTTTCAACGAAAGTGTTCCATCTACTGCAATCTCTGCATCGATATACACCTTGTTGCCGAACATTCTCGTTCTTAACAGATCCAGTCTTTCTACTCCCCGGCTCTTTCTGATATAGTCTGCCAGTATCTCTTCATATTCTTCACTGCATGAAGTATCCAGCATCTTATCCAGTGCATCTTTGAAAATATCAAATGCTACTTTCAGGATAAAAATACAGATAACTACACTTGCCAGCGGATCCAGCACAGGAAATCCAAGCATTGCACCACCTATACCAATCAGTGAACCAACGGAAGAAAATGCATCTGATCTGTGATGCCATGCATCTGCCATGAATGCTGCGGAATCTAGAATCTTCGCATAATGTCTGGTATACCAGAACATCCCCTCTTTTGTAAGAATCGACACGATAGCTGCCACAAGTGCGATCGTTCCCGGTGCCTGCAAATGACTGTAATCACCGGCTATGATCGTCTTCACACCACTCATTCCAATACCAATACCCGTTGCAAGAAGAATGGCTGCAAGCACCATCGATGCTACACATTCCAATCTGTCATGACCGTATGGATGTTCGCTGTCCGCCGATTTCTTAGATAATTTTACCCCGAGAAATGCAATGAATGTGGCAAACACATCCGATAATGAATGAACCGCATCGGATATCATGGCTCCCGAATGTCCGATAATTCCTGCCAGCAGTTTGAACGCTGTCAGAATGACATTTCCAAGAATTCCCACGGTTGATAAATGATTGATCATTTTCTGTTCATTTAATTGTTGTTTTTGACTTGTCATAAGATAACCTCCATTTTTAATAATGTCATGTCTCCTATGGCACCTAAGGTAAGACTACTGTTCCTCCGTATTCTATTTACAAGACTGCTTTTTGCAAAAAAATACACCTGTGGAACTTTCTACTTACTGTCCCACAGATGTATGATATATCGTCTCATCTGCTGCCGGTAATCGACCGGCCCGGCATGCACATCATTTTTCTCGATTTTATTCTTATAAAAAATGAATGTAGCCTGATCAGTTTGTACTGTTATCCCTTATCCGTATTGGATATATTCAGTGCAAAGAGATTCTATATATAATATTCGATTTTCATGAAAAAGTCAACTGCTTTTTCCGGTTTTCATTCTCTTTATAACCTCTTAAGCTCTTCTTAAGATTTTTCCGATTTCTTTAAGGAATTTAACATACTTTAGACATATTTGTTTTTTATAATAAACTCAGATAGTTGAGAGAGACAAATTCAACTATCTCCCCCTCATAAAGTAGCACACCGGGAATCCGGTGCAACACTTTACTCTCATTCCTTTAGATAACTATAACGACAACGAACGCCACGGGCCGGAAGGTTTGTGGCGTTCGTCGTTTCTTTTTTCAGCAAAATTTAATGCTTGTTTAAAAGCTATATGCTATAATAAATTATCAACAAAACCCTTATATAGCTTATCATTTTCTCTCGTTTCCCAAAAAGAATGTTTCAAAGAAAGCGGTGGTTACTATGAAAGGAAAATATCTTTTTACAAGTTTCATTATGATTTCACTTATCATGATAGTCTCAGCCTCTTGCGGCAGTTCCAAAACTGACAAAACCTCACAGGAAACACCGGTAAACTACACCGGTGAAAATATCAATCAGCTTCTGACCTATACCGTTCCAGATGGATACCATATCGATACAGAGAATTGTACAGATAAAAACGAAGCTTCATACACAATTATTTTATCCTCTGATGACTTAGATGAAGAAGTATTTACTCTTGAGATTATCTCTTATAAAAAGCAAGGTATAGCAATCACTGACGATTGCGACATTGATATGGACTACCTGTTAAATGTTTCCAAGGATTCTGTGATTAAAAAGATAACCTTAAACGACACATTTACAGTAGATGGGCATACCTGCAATGAAGTTACAGAGTACTGGCCATATGATCCGGATGAAGAATTCATTTCTTCATCCCAGAATCCTGTATCATATCTTTTACATGCTCTCGGATTCAAAAAGGAGCAAAAAACGATTGCATTTGAACAGGCATATATTCAAAATGGTGATTATATTATCGGAGTAGGCGTCCGAAGTTTCAATGCAGTGCAAGATATTGAAAATGATGTATTAAAAAAAGATTTGTATAAAATACTGAATTCCATAAAATTTTCAGGCAACCTATAACAAATCATCCTGAATATCTTCCTCCAGCATCCGTATCCCCGCAACACTGGTCACCGGCAGCGAGAACACAATCGTACGTTCTTTGCTGTCGAGACCGGCCTGCTCCATGATTGCTTTCATGATCTGATTCTTCTCTCTGCTCTTCGTTACGATCAGAATGACTTCTTTTTCTTCCACCAGTGACACCCCGAGATACTTTTTTGCAAGTTCCATCCCGGTTCCTTTTGCATGGATCACAGTTCCGCCTCCGGCCTTTGCTGACCTTGCCGCATCCATGACCGTGTCGATATATCCCTGATTTGCGATTGCTACCAGAAGTTCATAATCTGTATCTTTCATCGAAGTCTCCTCCTCTTTTTCAAATTCCTGTTCATTTACAAGAAACTGCAGTGTCTTTCTTCCGCCCACGCTGCTAAGCGGCACAATGAACGATACCCCTGTCCCCGGTACATCGATCAGCATCTTCGTGATCAGTCCCCGGCGCAGCTTTTTCCACGTCTCTCCTGTTACGATTGCAAGAAATAACAACTTTTCCGATTCTTCCAGGCCGAAATAATCCAGCACTTCACTCTGTGCCGTCCCCCTTCCGATCGTTTCCAGAAATACAGGAAGTCCGTACTCTTTAAAAAATGTTCGGAAATCTTTTCGTTTGTTTCTGTTCGTGATGGTCACCATCATATATACCTTACTCATAAATTCTCCCTTACAACTCTATGATATCCGCATCCCCATATGCCTCCAGCGGTAATACCTTAACAGGCTGCGCGAGCATCTCTTCTTTATCCTTCTTACGCTCCTGATACTGATACACCACACCCAGGATTTGTATCGTGATAAGCGGTGTCATTGCTACCATTGCTACCACTCCAAATGCATCCGTTACCACATTTCCGCCAACCGCTTCACATGCTCCCTGTGCAAACGGAAGTAAGAAGGTTGCTGTCATCGGTCCGGATGCAACACCGCCGGAGTCAAATGCGATCGCCGTAAATATCTTCGGCACGAATAACGTCAAGATTAGTGCCAGTGCATACCCCGGTACCAGAAACCACAGGATCGAGATACCTGTCAGCACACGTATCATCGCCAATCCAAGGGAAAATGCAACGCCAAGCGACAGGCTATATCCCATTGCTTTTCCCGGTATTGCTCCAGAGGTCAGCTCTTCTACCTGCTCCATCAGCACATATACCGCCGGCTCTGCCTTTACGATAAAGTAACCGATCAGCATACCGATCGGGATGATCACCCAGCGGTAAGGAAGCCCTGCGATCACCTGTCCCAAATAATTACCTACCGGCATAAATCCTACATTTACCCCTGTCAGGAATAATACCAGTCCAATGTATGTATACAGGATACCGACCAAAATTTTGATCAGCGTTTTCTTTTTTAATTTCAGGGATACCACCTGAAAGAATGTGAAGAACAGAATAATCGGAAGCAGTGAGCCACCGATTTCTTTCATATAATGTGGGATTCCGGACTCGAATAATTTCCATAATGCTACAGATGTCTCTGCATCCGGTATTACAGTCTCGGAATAGCTGCCACCCTGTGGATGATAGATAATACCAAGAAGCAATACCGCCAGCACCGGGCCGATCGAACACAACGATACCAGACCGAAACTGTCCGTCTCTGCGTATTTATCACTACGTACCGCAGAGAATCCGATTCCCAGTGCCATGATAAACGGTACCGTCATCGGTCCGGTTGTCACACCACCCGAATCAAATGCAATCGCCAGAAAATCCTTCGATACAAAAAAAGTCAGGATGAACACCACCGGATAAAAGATCAACAGCATATAGGACAGCGGTTTTGAAAATAACATACGCAATACAGCGGCCACCAGAAAAATTCCGACTCCCACGGCAACCGCCAGAATCAGTGTCATATTTGATACCGAAGGTACCTGCCCGGCCAGCACCTGCAGATCCGGTTCCGATATTGTGATGATAAATCCAAGTACAAAACACAACCCGATGATCACCGGCAGCCTTTTTGACTGTGCGATCCGGGTTCCGATCCTCTCTCCCATTGGTGTCATCGACATCTCCGCCCCCAGTGTGAAGAACATCATTCCCACCACCAGAAGGATCGCTCCAATAATAAAAGCCATCAGAATGCCCGGCGGCACCGGTGCGATCGTAAAGCTTAATATCAATACGATCGCGATGATCGGTACCACCGCTTCCAATGACTCTTTTAATTTCTCTGATAATTTTGTCCGATATAAATTCAATAAATATTCATGCCTTTCTGTGTTAATTATTCTACAATTTTCTGACTATTCAATATATTCTTTATATTATCACAGAATTCCAATCCTATCTATTTTTCTACTGTTAAGATCTTGCTAAGAACGCTTACTCTGTAACCATATCCTTAGCAAATAATGCAGCTCCCAGTGCTCCACAAAGCTGTGCCTTATCGCTGATCACCAGTGTCGTTCCAAGCTTCTCTTCCAGTGTCTTCACCAGTCCCTGGTTCTTTGACACTCCTCCGGTCATCATATAGCGTTCCTCGCCGCCGACACGTTTTGCCAGTGCTGCTGTCTTGGACGCAACAGCCTTATTCAGTCCATGTACGATATCATCGGTTGCCTTATTCTGTGCGATCAGTGATACCACTTCCGATTCTGCAAATACGGTACACATGCTGGAGATTGTAATATCTTCCTTATATGACAGACCTGCCTTTCCCATATCGTCCAGACTCATTTCCATGGTTCTTGCCATCATCTCCAGGAATCTTCCGGTTCCGGCTGCACATTTATCATTCATGACGAAGTTGGCAACGGCTCCATTTTCATCCAGGCGGATGACCTTACTATCCTGTCCTCCGATATCAATAACGGTACGGACTTCCGGGTTCAGGAAATGTGCCCCTCTTGCATGACAGGTAATCTCCGTAATACTCTTATCACCATCTGAAATAGCCGTTCTTCCGTATCCGGTTGTAACCATTGCATCGATGTCTTCTCTCTGAAGTCCCGCATCCTTCAGTGCTTCTTCCAGTGCACGCTCTGCTCCGATTGCTGCTCCCGCACCTGTCGGCAGGATGATCCCTGTCACGATATTTTGGTCTTTATCAAGAATTACTACATCTGTACTTGTTGATCCGCTGTCTATTCCGGCGAAATATCCTTTTCCCATCTTCAGTTCCTTCCCTTCCAGTTCTTCCATATTCATGCTCTCTGCAAATGCTTCTAATCTTGTCAGAAGCTGTCCGCTGCTCTGTACGGTATAATCCGATTCGATCTTCAAAAGTGGTACGGTCACATTCTGTTTGATCTGTGCGTATTCAAAACTGTAAAAATCGCAGAATTTCACGGTATGATAAATAATCCCCTTTAATCCCGGGTCATTGTATAATCTCTTTCTTCCACTGTGATCCATCATACGCATACATGGAATCTGTCCGAGAAGTTCTTTCGCATACCATACCATCAGTTCATCAAATTCCAATTCCTTTGGCGGCTCTGTCTCGCCCACCGAACGGTTGTTGACACAGGTATCATTTTCCACCGGATACGGCATACTCTTCTGCACCATATCAAAAAGTTCATTTCCCATACGTGCACCCAGCACACTGATATGCGGCTTTACAATGTGTTCCGGCTTCTTGAATGCCTGACGGAACTTTTCTTCATCAAATGTTGTGCCTTTATATTCTCCATATGCTTTCGCAAGACCTTTTAACTGCACTGCTGTACGTTCTCTGCTGCACTCTGCATCACAATGAAGCACATCGATCATATATAAGAAATCCAGTTTTCCACTGTCTTCCAGAATATCATAGACACTCCGGATCGTATCACAACAGTTGACCAGCACCAGTTCCTTTACCTTTCCGCTCATCACAGCTTCCAGAAGAGCCTTGCCGAATCCGCAGATGTTCGGATGCGCTATCTGATCCGCATGGTCAAAGCCCTGCGGCATCTCATTCAGGTTCTGACATTCCCCGCCGAACGCTTCTAAGAGTTCGATTGGGGTATATTTACAGACATAATATGTTTTATTCATCGTGCGATTCCTCCTGTCTGTCCGTATTTTCATCCGTTTCTGTATTCAGCATCTCTAAGAATGCCCCGAGTCTGGTAGATGTCTGCCCTTCTCCGCCATGACTTCTGTCGCATCCATCGCCGTCCAGGATCAGAAGCGGGATTCCCTGTTCTTCGAATTTGCGCTTGGCAAGCTGTGCTGCTCCAAGGGTATGCTTACATCCCCAGTGTCCGAACCAAACAACACCGTCTGCTCCTGTCTCCTTTGCATGACGGATTCCTGCTTCGATTCTTCTGATCGCACTTCCATTTAATGCATGATACACCATACGTCTCGCCATCGCTTCATAAGGCTTCTCCGGATCAAAATCCGGCTCACAGACACGGCTCAGTTCACATCCAACGATCTGCGCTTTTTCCTGAAAGCAAAGTTCATTCTTCACCGCATCTGACCAGAACGGAATGGTGTGCATCCAGTAAATCTTCTTTCCCTTTTTTGCCGGGGCCTTCTTCACATCGTTCAGGAGACGGTCCACATACGTTTCCTCTTCTTCTGTTCCCAACAGCAGATTATTTGTCATACCTGCATAGAGTGGCGTAACAAGGTCTGCAGGAATATATCTGTCCGCACTTTCCTTTTCATACTGTGCGAATTTTTCCAGCGTCCGCTTGCTTCTTCTCAGTCGTTCTGTTAATGTCTCATCTGTAATCTTTTTGCCTGTGCATTCTTCTATAAAGTCTTTCAGTTTACGAAGTTGGTCTGCCACATACTGTACATTGTCTTCGTTCTGCTGCATCGGCACATCGATAGCAAAGATCGGTACATCATACATCTTTGCCAGCTTCTTAAATGTCAGAAGGTTTGCATCACAGGTCAGATTCGTGTATACAATACACTTTGGTTTCGGAAGTACTTTCTTCTGCGCCGCTCCGATAAATGTCTTGTGATAACTGCAAAGTGTCTCGGATATGCCCGTATTCTCCGCCTGCTGTAAAAATGCTCTTTCTGCCTTAGATGCAGAAAGATAGCAGGAAAATCCTTCTACATTGTATGGATGTAATCCTGCTTCCTGTAAAATTTCACAAGGAGTAAAGATACTGACAATTGCACTTTCTTCCGGACGTTCCAGCGGTCTTATCATCGTATCCATCATAAGCCTTGCCAGATACTGCTCTGCCGGCATCAGTCTTTTGTCTGGTGCGAACCGGAACTTCAGATTCTGTGCCTTCCATCCGGTCTTCAAAAGCCATCTTGCTCTGCCCGGATTTTCATTACTCCATTTTTCTATATAGTTTCCATATGTTTCTATGATCTTCATGTTCTCATCCTCGTCTTGCCCTGTTGTCTGTTTCCATTTTTCTTCCTTATTCAAGTATAAAAAAACATTTAACATCATACTCTTCTTTTTTATAAAATGCAAATATACAGCAGTGATTTTCCGCAAATCTGCTGCTGCATATAGATATCATCGTATCATTACAATACAAGTAATAACACGAATCCGACTATTCCAATCATTGAAAATACTTTTCCTGCTGTTGCCCCCGGTGCATGATAGACGATCCTCACTTCATGCTTCCCACTTCCGATCTCACATCCAAGAAATGCTGTATTTACCTTTTGTATCTTCGTCTCTTTTCCATCGATGTACATCTTAAAATGTGTGTCATATGGGATGGATGTAATGAACCAGCCATCATTCTTTACCTGTATCGTTCCCTGTATCTCATTATCTTTCGTCAGCTTTTTATCCACCTGAACTTCTGACTGATATAACGTTTTTGACCGTTCCGGCAGACTGCCGAGATATGCCTGTACATGGCTTAATTGATATTTTCCTTTGCCAAATGTTACAGAAATAGTATCTTCTCCATCCTTTAACGGCACTGCATAGATAAATGTTTTATTTTCATTATAATATACATGATCTTTTGCGCTTAGTTTGTTACGGATTCCGTTGATCCAGATTGCCACGTCCTTATTCGGACGTGCATTGTCCACACAAAAGCTCAGGAAAAGAATCTGTCTCTGCCCCTCTTGTTGTGTCGTTTCCTGCTGCACCTGTCGAATGGAAAATGTTATCTTTTTTATCTTCTTCGCATGGATCTTCCAGCCATCTTCTTTTTCATGGATCCACGTTCCGACTTTTCTTTCATTTCCGTTTTTCTTCCCTATATCTGAGGTTCTATTGCCGGCTCCATTTTGCGCTTTATGATTGTCGGCCATTTTCAGACTAACAGGCGTATAGGCTGTCATTATGTTCTGATCTGAAGATTCCGTATGTTCTCCAACAACTGCATATTCCAGAAATGCCGTCTGATTATATGGAAATGCAAGTTTGTTATATTCTTTTTCCGTCATCACACGATCTGTTGCATACATGACCGGTGCCACGTCATTATTCTGATATATGCCGGTTTTTTCACATTTCTTAACCAGAGCATATCCCGTTACATCAGAATCTGATACGATATAGCGTACTCCCATCATCCGGCAAAATACCGGATTCTTCGATACCGACTGCATCATCACATTCCGGAACGGTTCTTCCAGTCCGAATGTCTTCTGACGAAATGTCTGATATTCCGAATTGTATGCCGATGAATAGATTGAAGTAATATTCTGCCCCGCATCCCAGATCCGGTTTAAATCCGCTGCATTTTCATCGTCATTGCCCATCTGTTCTGTGCGGTAATATCCACCATCATTTTTCAAAGCTTCTTTTACCGCCTGTTCATTATGTTCTCCTGCAACATCCCGGTACAGTTTGTGACTGACATACCGGTCCGGCTCCATCTGATAAAAGGTATTCATCGTGACCGCCAGACATAGCACCGACGGCAGTGCCAGCATCAGAATCTCTTTTGTCTCTTTGCAGTGGCTCTTCACTGCACAATAAAGCACATAACATATCAGGAACAGAACACTTTCTGCAAGTAATGCCTTCCATACGTTTTCCTCTATTCCTTTAGATGTAAACTGGTTTCTTGCTATATAAACAAATACCGTTGTAATGATATACGGAACCATTCCTGCAATAAGAGACAATTTCTCTTTCCTGCACTTTTCCAGATAAATAGCAATCAGATAACACAACAATGGCAGAAATGGAATGAATACCTTATCTCTGATATACAGTCCGCCATTCAATAAGTAAGCAAATACCGGAATGACAAGCACGATCACACATCCATATGCGAGCACTCTCTCATATACTTTCCGGTACAGAAGTCCTGTGATCAAAACGGTGATCACAAGTGTTGTAAGTCCGATTCCATAGATGCTGTAAGCGAATCGTTCTACCGTGATCTGCGGAACGAAAAGGGTAGTAAGCGATATATTCTGCCCTTTACTTCTACCACCCGCCAGTGCAAGTACCGTTGGTACCAGGAAGAAACTACTCATAAGTACTGCCAGAATCATTGGACGAACAAAACACAGTCCATCCACTAAAAAGCCTCTGACCGTGACTCTGCATCCTTCTCTTTGTTCAAAATACCGGTGCAGTCCATAAAGAACCAGTGCCAGCATTCCGCCAATACTGAAATAGAAACTGGTCATGATCATCAGAAATACACTGACTGTAAAAAGACCGCTTTTTTCTTTTTCAAAATACCGGTCCACACCTATAAGTGCCAGACATAAGAACGGCATATAATCTACGAACATGATCTGACCGCTGTACTGTCCGATCATCGGGCCCGCCAGCAGGAACATCAGCGATATGATAAAAGCAACGCCTGTATCCATCTTTCTGCTTTTCAGCCAGTAATAAAAAAGCAGTACCGAAACCGTCAGACCTATTATACTGATCACCATGATGTAATCTGACATTTTCACAAATGGGAACAGATATGACGGCAGAATCAATGGACTGTATAGTCCGTAATAAGCAAAATGATAAATGTTCTGACCGCCACCCAGATTCGGCGCAAATTCCGGAAATATCTTTCCCGTTGCATAAAACTGCTGCCGGAAATAATCCGGCAGCACACTATGCTGACTGAGCCAGTCTACTTTTGCTCCAAAGATTCCATGTCTTCCCACAAACCACCAGCAGAAAAAAAATGTAAATCCGGCAAGTATCAGGTATGGAATGCATTTCTTATATGAAGTATATTTCTTATACAGAGTGCACTTCTTTTCCTTTCCCATAACTCTTCCTCCGCATGTTCTATGATAATGGCATCATCATAATCCTCTGTTCTTCTTTACTGGAATCCTTTAACAGGTATACCGGACGGTTCTTTACTTCCAGATATGTCTTGGCAAGATACTGTCCCAGAATTCCGGTACACAGAAGCTGTACACCGCCCACACCGAACAGGATACAGACCAGCGACGGCCATCCGGCCACCGGGTCTCCCCAGATCAGTGTACGAACTACGATTGCAACGATCATCAGGAATGATAATCCGCAAAACAGAACTCCCATATACGATGCGATCGACAATGGCACCACAGAAAATCCCGTAATCCCCTCCAGAGAATAAATGAATAATTTCTTTACATTCCATTTTGTTTCTCCGGCAGATCTTTCGATATTCTCATATTCCAGCCATTTCGTACGGAAACCGACCCAGCCGAAGATTCCTTTTGAAAATCGGTTGTATTCACTCATCTCCAGAACCGCATCTACCATCTTACGGTTCATCAGACGGTAATCTCTGGCACCGCTTACGATCTCTGTCTTCGATATCTTATTGATCACATTATAAAATTCTTTGGATAAAAATGACCGGATCTTTGGTTCTCCCTTTCTGGTTGAACGTCTGGTTGCCACACTGTCATATGGTTCTTCTTTCAGAATTCTGTACATCTCCGGCAGAAGTGACGGCGGATCCTGCAGATCCACATCCATAATTGCCGCATAATTACCGCCTGCATTCTGAAGTCCTGCATAAATAGCCGCTTCTTTTCCAAAGTTTCTGGAAAAGGAAAGATACTGGCATCTTCCGTCCTTTCTGTGTAATTCTTTCATAACCTTATATGTTCTATCGGATGATCCGTCATCTACAAATATCAATTCGAAATCGGTCTGTTTCTTCATGGTGTCCATAACTTTTTTCATTTCGGTATAATAGATCGGCAATGCTTCTTCTTCATTGAAACACGGAATGATAATACTGATCTTGTCCATAACTATAAGCCTCCTTACCTATTTCTTGAAGTTATTGTAGGCTTGATTTCTTAAAGACATACGCAAATAATTCTTAAGATTTCTTAAAAAACTTCTATATTTTTCCAAAACTATGTTGTGTAAAACAAGGACGAACCAGAAAAGATATTATGTCCCTGTTCTTGTCATGCTATATAGTTTTAAAAAGGCGGATTCCGTGTGCTGGGCCTGGAATCCGCTTTTTCTGCTATATTCTATCTTTTTACTTCTTATTTCATAACCTGTCTGTAGTTTCTCAATTAAAATATGAGCTCTATCTTCGTTCCTTCGCCCAGTTTACTGTCTACATGGATCTTGGCTCCGTGAAGCATGGCTCCGTGTTTTACGATTGACAGTCCAAGGCCGGTTCCGCCGGTTTCTTTGGAATGGCTTTTATCTACACGATAGAAACGTTCGAAGATACGATCCGTTTCATTTTCCGGTATTCCGATTCCAGTATCTGTGACACAGATTTTCTTGCCCTGCAGGGTATTGCCTACCCAGACGGTTAACTTTCCGCCTTCTTTGTTATACTTGATCGCATTTTCACAGATATTGTAGATCATCTCATCCAGGATCTGGCGGATTCCCACGTATTCTACCGGCTCTCCCGTCACCTCTACATGTACTTTTCTCTTCGCTGCCTGTGGCGAAAGTCTGGTCAGGATCTCTCTTGTCAACTTATAAAGATCTACTTCTTCTTTTTCCAGCTCTACATTGCCCTCATCCAGTTTGGATAGCTTGATAATATCTTCTACCAGCGTGATCAGGCGGCTTGCTTCATTATAAATACGTTCTGCAAACCCCGTCATATCTTCCGGTTTTACCAATCCATTTTTCATGATCTCCGCATAACCTGAAATAGATGTAAGCGGAGTCTTTAATTCATGCGACACGTTTGCCGAGAATTCTTTTCTCATATTGGCAACCGCATCTTTTTCTTTATTCTGCTTATCGATACTCTGTAAAAGTGGTGTTAATTCTTCGTACACGTCATTCTCCAATGGATTCTCAAGATCCAGTCTGTTGATCGGACGGATCAGTCTCGTTACCTGCCATTTTACAAGTGCACTTGCAAATGCAAGCATGATCACTGCGATCAGTCCCATCACCGGAAATACTTTCATCGCTGTCCGGAATGCGGTATCTACCGTCTTTGATACACGCAGGATATCTCCATTTTCCAATTTCACTGCATAATAGAACATCTCTTTATTCAGCGTATTGGACTCTCGAATGTCCTGTCCGCTTCCTGTTTTTAATGCTTCTTTTACTTCCGGACGGTTCTTATGATTCTGAAACGTTACTTCATCTTCTTTGGAATCATATTTTACATTTCCGTCTGAATCGATCAGTGTAATTCTTGTATCCTTATGCACCTTATCCATTATCTTCAGATAAGATTCTCCGGAGGTATCGATTGCTACATTGATATAATCCGCCTCCTGTCTGACTTCGCCTTCCATGATATGGATCGTCTGGCGATATACGACCAGTGTAGTGATCGCATAGGCTATGATCAATGTCAGCGCAATCACAAGGATCATACTGCTCTGGATCTTTTTTCTCATACTTTGTTTCATATTATTACCTACTCATACGGTATCCGACTCCCCGGACCGTCTCAATCTGTTCACCTGCATCTCCGAGCTTCTGTCTTAAGGTTCTGACATGCACATCCACGGTTCTCGTCTCCCCGTCGAAATCATAACCCCAGATATCCTCCAGAAGCTGGTCTCTGGTAAGCACAATGTTCGAATTCTTCATCAGGCGCTTCAGTAATTCATATTCTTTCAGGGTCAGATTCACTACTTCTCCATGAACTGTCACTTCATGTTTCTTTGGATCTAACCGGATCTCTCCGATCTCAAATGTATCTTCACTGGATACACTTCCCTTCGCACTGCGTCTTAATACCGCCTTGATACGTGAGATCAGTTCCATCATACCAAAAGGTTTCGTCACATAGTCATCAGCCCCGGCATCCAGTCCTTTTACTTTGTCATATTCTGCACCTTTTGCCGTAACCATAATAACAGGAATGTCTTTCGTTTTCTTTGATGCTTTTAACTTTCTCAAAAGCTCCATTCCGTCTTCTCCCGGCAGCATGATATCAAGCAGAACAAGCTCTGGCGTCTCTAATGCCAGAGCTTCAAGGAATGAACTTCCATCTTCGAATCCGCGTGCCTGAAACCCTGTACTTTCCAGGGTATACACCACCAGTTCCCGTATATTACCGTCATCTTCTACACAAAAAATCATTCCTCATTCTCCTTCTTTATACTACAGATGATTTGTGGATTCCTGTAATTGAGAATTCCACCCACTCTGCGATATTCGTTGCATGGTCTGCAATACGCTCCAGATATTTGGCAACCATAATCAGATCGATTGCTTCCACACCTTGCAGACCTTTATTTTCAGCAATGAAATTAATCAATGTCGTCTTCACTTCCTCAAAAAGTTCATCTACCACATCATCATTTTCCATTACTTTTCTTGCCAGATCCAGATCTTTCTCTACGTAAGCATTGACACTGTCACGGACCATTTTGCTGGCCGCCTCTGACATCTTGATGATCATCGGAATATCCTGCGCTTCTGATTTGTCTTCAGTGATAATAATCTCTGCAATATCTGATGCCTGATCTCCGATGCGCTCCATATCGGTAATCATCTTAAGTGCTGCGGATATCTGTCTCAAATCTCTTGCTACCGGCTGCTGCTGAAGAAGAAGTCTTAAGCAAAGTCTTTCAATATCTGTCTCCGCCTGATCGATCTCTTCATCTGCAATTCTTACTTTCTCTGCCTGTTCCATGCTTCCTTCTTTTAATGCAGTCGTTGCTTTTCCAATCGCCTCTTCACACAACTCACCCATGTAAATAAGCTGTTTATTAAGTAACTCCAACTGTTGATCAAATCGATTACGCATATCTTAACCAAACCTCCCTGTAATATAATCTTCTGTTCTTTTATCCGCCGGAATGGAGAATAATTTTTCTGTCTCATTATACTCGATCACTTCTCCCAACAGGAAGAATGCTGTGTTATCTGATACACGTACAGCCTGCTGCATATTATGTGTTACCATAACGATAGTATAATCTTTTTTCAGCTCCATCGCAAGGTCTTCAATCTTCGATGTAGAGATTGGATCAAGTGCGCTTGTCGGCTCATCCATCAGAAGAACTTCCGGCTGTACAGCCAATGCTCTTGCGATACAGAGTCTCTGCTGCTGTCCGCCTGACATTCCAAGCGCGCTTGTCTTTAATCTGTCTTTACATTCATTCCAGATGGCTGCATCTCTTAAGGATTTTTCTACCAGATCATCCAGCTTTGCTTTCGAACGGATTCCGTGTGTTCTTGGTCCGTATGCAACATTGTCATAGATGCTCATCGGGAATGGATTCGGTTTCTGGAATACCATTCCGACTCTTTTTCTAAGCAGATTCACATCAATATCATGGAAAATGTCCTGACCGTCCAGAAGAATCTGTCCGTCGATCCTGCAGCCTTCTACCAGATCATTCATCCGGTTGATGGATTTTAACAATGTAGATTTACCACATCCGGATGGTCCGATAAATGCTGTGATCTTATTCGCTTCTATCTCAAGATTCACATTTTTCAGAGCATGGAAATCACCATAGTGCAGATCCATATTCTTAATACTTATTTTACTCATTTAAGATTCCTTCCTGTTCCTCATCTATTCTTTTCTTTACGATTTCGTGATTCGTTTTGCAATCATACCTGATATAGTATTGATCAGTACAACCAGTACCAGAAGCACAACTGCTGTTGCATATGCCTGATTCATATAAAGTCCTTCACTGGATAAGTTGTACATATGAACCGCAAGAGTACGTCCGGAGCCGAATACACTACTTGGTACCTTTGCAACGGTTCCCGCTGTATAGATCAGCGCTGCTGTCTCTCCGACGATTCGTCCGATCGCCAGGATCACACCTGCCAGGATTCCCGGTACCGCTGACGGAAGTACGATGCGGAATACGGTACGGAGTTTTCCTGCACCAAGTCCAAAGCTTCCTTCTCTGTATGAATCCGGTACGGCTTTCAATGCTTCTTCTGTACTTCGCATGATCAACGGAAGTACCATGATTGCAAGGGTAAATGCACCTGCTAATATGGAAAAACCCCACCCGCAGGTTGTTACGAAGAATAACATTCCGAAAAGTCCATATACAATGGATGGAATTCCCTGCAATGTCTCTGTCGTAAGTCTGATGACTTCTACGAATTTGTTTCCTCTCTTTGCATATTCCACAAGGAAGATTGCTGAGAAGATACCAAATGGAACAGCGATCAAAAGTGATAAAAATGTCATAATCACGGTATTAATAAGCGCCGGCATCAGGGATGCATTCTCTGATGTATAATGAAGCGAAAAGATCGACGGCTTCAGATACGGCACTCCGTGGACAACTACGTACACGATCAGGAATATCAGTACTGCAAATGTAAGGATCGCTGAAAGCATGACCAGAAGCATCACGATCAGAGAACCCGGTGTTCTCGTATAGGCTTTTAATTTGTCTTTCAAAGTCATTTCATTATTACTCATGATTCTTCCCCCTGTTCAAAAGTGCCACACAGAAGTTCAGAAGCAGGATGAATACGAAAAGTACCACACCTGTTGCGATCAGTGCCTCTCTGTGAAGTCCCGATGCATATCCCATCTCGATTACGATATTGGCTGTCAGCGTTCTGACTCCCTGGAAGATTCCACGCGGCATTCTCGGCTGGTTACCTGCTACCATGATCACAGCCATGGTCTCTCCGATCGCACGTCCGATTCCAAGAACGATTGCTGCGACCACACCAGATTTTGCTGCCGGAAGTACAACTGTAAAGATTGCTCTTTCATGTGTTCCGCCAAGTGCCACAGCACCTTCGTAATACTGTGTCGGAACTGCTCTGAGTGCTGATTCTGTCAGACCGATGATCGTTGGCAGGATCATCATTCCAAGCAGAATGGATGCAGTAATCATACTGCTTCCGTTGCCGCCCCGGTGAAGACTTCGTCCGATTTCTCTTACCCACGGTACCAGAACGACCAATCCGAAGAATCCATATACAACGGACGGAATTCCCGCCAGAAGTTCCGTAGCCATTTTCAAAGGTCTGTAGATTGCTTTCGGACAATAGAAAGCCATAAATACAGCTGTCAGGATTCCTATCGGTACACCAATGATGATTGCACCTGCTGTCACATATAAACTTCCGACGATCATTGGAAAGATTCCGTAAATATCATTTTTCGGTCTCCACAACTCGCCAGTTAAGAATTTTCCAAATCCAATCTTACTCATTGCAGGAATACCATTTGCAAATAAGAATATACAAATGAGAGCAACCGCCAGCACCGAAGCGCAGGCGGCAACTGCAAATATTACCTGCATGAATTTTTCCGTCCATGCTTTTGATTTCATATTATTTTACTACCTCATCCCAAGCAACTGCATTGCCTGTGTAAATGTCTTTTACCTGATCGCTGCTCAGCTCATCTGTTGTGTTGTTTTTATTCACAATAACTGCGATACCGTCTGTTGCGATTGCCTGGCTGTCAAGTTTGTCTTTCTCATCATCCTGTAATTCACGAGAAGCCATTCCGATATCATAACTTCCATCGATTGCTGATGTCATACCTGTTGTAGAGTCTGTTGTCTGAAGTTCGATCTCTGCTCCTGTGTTGACTTTCTTATAAGCCTCGATCAGTTTTTCCATAACCGGTGATACAGAAGAAGATCCACCGACTACAACTTTTCCGGATGGTTTTGTTCCTGCATAAGCTTCTGCTGAATCATCTCCGATATATCCGTTATCTGAGATTACCTGCTGTCCTTCTTTACTCATGATATATGAGATGAAGTCTTTTGCCAGTTCATTGTCTGCACCTTTCTTTGTTGCAATGTTGAATGGTCTGCAGATCTTGTATTTTCCATCTTTGATGTTCTGCTCTGTTGCTTCTTCGCCATCGATCTTTAAAGCTTTTACAGTATCATTTAAAGATCCGAGTGATACATAACCGATTGCGTAATCATCTCCGGCTACTGTTGTAAGCATTACGGATGTGCTGTTTGTGATCTGTGCATCATCTGTTGTCATGTCTACTTTTTCGCCGTCTTTCTTTTCTTCAATCCCGAAAAGTTCGATGAACGCTCCTCTTGTTCCTGAGCCATCTTCTCTGGAAACGATTGTTATATCATTGGAAGAATCCCAGTCACCTTTGCTGCTCTTATCATCAGAAGAACCACTATCTGAACTTCCACATCCAACTGCAAGTCCTGCTGCCATTGTTGCTACGGATAAAACTGCGATAAACTTTTTCATTTTCATAATCATACTCTCCTTAGATTCTCATCTTTTTTTATTCTGATTTTTTTCTTTGTCGCTTTCGACAATAGCTATCTTATAAGACGTATGTTAAATCCAAAATCTGCGAATTGTTAAATGTGTGTAAAGTGTATGTAGGAAATGTATGGAAATGTAAAATTGAATTTCTTAATTTTTCATGCTATAATTCCTCTGCAGGACTTTTCCTGATCAGCTTTTTCAAAAATTATATTCGATATTAACCTTTATACAAAAAGCTGACAGTAATATGTTCTACAGATTCGAACACAATGAATACAAACATATGAAAACTTATTATTTGAGAAGAAAGAGGATATAATTCTATGTGGATTGCAGATCAATGGAAAGATTATGAAGTAATAGATTGTAGTAAAGGTGAGAAATTAGAGCGCTGGGGACAGTACACTCTGGTCCGTCCTGACCCGCAAGTTATCTGGGATACCCCGAAAACCGAGCGTGGATGGAAACATATGAACGGCCACTATCACCGCAGCAAGAAAGGCGGCGGGGAATGGGAATTCTTCAGTCTCCCGGAACAGTGGCAGATTCATTATAAAGAACTGACATTTAATCTGAAGCCTTTCAGCTTCAAGCACACCGGACTTTTCCCGGAACAGGCAACGAACTGGGACTGGTTCTCTGAGAAGATCAGAAATGCAGGAAGACCGATCAAAGTACTGAATCTCTTTGCTTACACAGGTGGTGCTACTCTCGCAGCCGCTGCTGCCGGAGCAAGTGTTACACATGTAGATGCTTCTAAAGGAATGGTTGCATGGGCAAAGGAAAATGCAGCCTCTTCCGGATTATCTGACAGACCGATCCGCTGGCTGGTCGATGACTGTGTAAAATTCGTAGAGCGTGAGATCCGCCGTGGCAATCACTATGATGCCATCATCATGGACCCTCCGTCATACGGACGTGGACCTAAAGGTGAGATCTGGAAAATCGAGGATGCAATTCATCCGCTGATCAAGTTATGTACACAGATTCTGTCGGATGACCCATTATTCTTTCTGGTCAACTCCTATACAACAGGACTTGCACCGGCCGTTCTGACTTATATGCTTGGAACGGAGCTCAAGAAATGGAACGGACATGTAGATTCACAGGAGATCGGACTTCCTGTTACGCATTCCGGACTGGTGCTGCCTTGCGGGGCTTCTGGGAGATGGGAAGCGGTTTAACGCAATAGGAACTGACTTTCCCGGTCCTGAATAAAAATATAGAAGCGCTTTCTGTGCTGATTCAATCATGGAGTAACTCATATGCACAGAAAGCGCTTCTATATTTTTATTCAGTTACGTTTTCGCATGCTCTACTCATTAATCTTCCCTCTTCACGGCCACGTTCTATCCCCGGCTTCTGTAAAATCAATCAGCAGTTCGCCTAACGCAACAATATCAACCTCTTTTTCCATTCTTCAGATCCTCCACAATTTCATTATACCGTTTTTTATTTAACCGGTAGAAAAATAATACAACAGCTGTTACAATCCACAGAATCCCCGGAATGGTTGTAAATGCATATTTCATAATACTGATAACCGTATCATTTTGTGCCTGATTTGCCACGTATCCATATTTTCCAAGTAATGCCGCAAGCATCGCTGTACCGATCGCCATTCCAATCTTATTTCCAAGAGAAACGAATGCATATTGAAATCCATCATTCCGAAGTCCGGTTTTCCATTCTCCGTATTCCACACAGTCCGGAATGATCGCATAGATTGCTGTATTAAATCCTGAAAAAAAGAACTGTGTAACGCCTGCCAAAATATAGAATACAACTGCTGAATCTTTTACATTAAAGAAATACATTGCCAGCATTGAAATACCTGTTAAAAAGGCAAATATCGAAGCTGTCCTTCCTTTATTGTTAAGTTTTCGGAATACCGGTTGAAAACATGCGGCACCGATAATGGATGGAATAATAATGCACATAGAATAAGTAGTATAATAAGATGCATTTCCTTCTACATATGTAAAATAATATAAAATGTCAGCATTTCTTCCATATAATGTAAATCCAAATAAAACCTGTCCGATTAATGCAAGTATATACGGTCTGTTCTGCATCACGGCTTTTAACTGTACTTTAATTGATATTTTTTCCTTTTCCGGAATTGTCACCTGCTCCTTCGTCTTCGCAAAGCAGAAGAAATGGCATGCCGCAAATATACATCCATAGATAATTGCTACAAATAAATATCCGTTCTTCGCACTCTGGCTTCCCAGCTTTCCAATCAAAGGTACTGTAATAATGTTGATAATCCCGATTGCAATCATAGCCGCAACCGAACGCGAAGTATTAATTTTTGCCCGTTCATCAATGTCCTGTGTCATCGCACCGCAAAGTGTTCCATACGGAATATTTACACATGTGTATCCCAGTACAAGCAGGCAATATGTAATAATCATATAGATAACCTTTGCCGTATCTGGCCAGTCCGGATGTGCCCAGAATGTCAACATTAAAAGCACTGCCGTAATGGGTGCTGCAACAAGCAGCCATGGACGGTAACGTCCCCATCTTGTTTTTGTCTTATCCGTCAACCCTCCGACAATCGGATCATTAATCGCATCCCAGAATCTTGAAAATAACATCAATGCTGAAACAGCCGCCATACTGATTCCAAACACATCTGTATAAAATATCATTAAAAAATTACTTACAAACATCCAACTGAAATTGCATCCGACATCACCAAATCCATATGCAATTTTACTGATCAATGGCACTTTTCCATTCTTACCCTCGTTTCCCATGGCTCCTCCTTATCAGCGTTTCTGACAAAACTTCTGTTCTCTCCTGATCTAATCTTTATTCCTGTACATTAATGATTACTTTCATCGTTGTTTCCCGGTTATCATCGATATACTGATAAGCTTTCAGATACTCCTGGAATGCAAATGTTTTTGAGATCAGTGGTCTTAAATGAACCTTTTCTTCATTTACAAGTCTGATTCCGTCAACATAGTCATCGTGCCGGTACATCATTGTGCTCTTGATATCCAGTTCATGATCATTAGCCACTGCAAGATCAATCTCTGCCATTCCTGCAAACACTGCAACCAATACAATAATGCTTCCTTTTCTTGCATACTTGATTGCCTGTCCCATTGTGATGTTATTTCCTGCACAATCATAAATCACATCGGCTTTGTCTGGTCCGAATGTTTCCAACATTGCTTCACCGAAATCTTTTTCTTTTGTATTCACACAGACATCAATGCCACATTCTTTCGCCTTATCCAGACGGAGATCACTGACATCCGTGATCATAACTTTTGCTGCTCCCATTCCCTTTGCTGCCTGCGCCACAAGATTACCAATCGGACCGGCACCAAGCACGGCAATGTTCATTCCTTTCACATCACCAACCTGCTTTACTCCGTGAACTGCAACAGCCAGTGGCTCGATCATTGCACCTTCTTCATATGACATTTCTTCCGGAATTGGTGTTACTTTCGATGCATCTACTGCAAAATATTCTGATGCTGTTCCGGTTGTCTGGAATCCCATAACTTTTAATTCTTCACACAAATTGTATTTTCCGTGTCTGCATGGATAACATTCTCCGCAATAAACCTGTGGCTCAATTGTTACTTTCTGACCTTCGTGAAATACTGTCACATCTTTCCCAAGTTTTACAACTTCACCGGATACTTCATGTCCCTGTGTTACCGGATATGAGGTAAATGGATGCTTGCCGTGATATACATGAATATCAGAACCACAAATGCCGATATTCATAATCTTTACCAATACCTGATCATCTTTTACCTCCGGAACTGGTACCTCTCTGAAAATAATCTCTCCTGGTTTTGTCATTACCTGCTGTAACATATTGTTTTCCTCCTTCATTCTTTTATCTTGTCTTTTATTAAATGTTTTATTAAAGTAATTACATTATTGTACAACCACTCTATTTTGTCAATATATGAATGCCTATTTCTACTTGTTGCACAAGTTTGATCAACTTTTTTATGCATATTTACCAACTGGATATGCATAGAATTTGCCACTGGCAACTTCTCTTGCATACTTAGATATCTATAAAACCTGCCAATTGCAACTTCTTCCGAACATCTGACAATAAAAAAAAGAGGTAAATATTCAAAGTCTGTAATCATTACGAGCCTTGAATTTCACCTCAGTTTTTCATTCTTATTCTTTTTCCTACAACATATCAAATTTATAAATGCTGTATATATTCAGAGAGGAAATGTTTTGCCGCTCCGACAGCTGATGCCTCTCTTTTATAGGAGCAATTTTTTAAGTAACGTACATCATGTTCAAAACCATTATATGCCATCACTTTTTCCCCCAGTGGTATCATATACTCTGATAAATACCCCCCGACTTCTCCTCCAAGTATAATATCTGTGTCATACGCCATTCGCAGATTGGAAATCAAAATAGCCAGATTATCCAGATACTGATTCCATTTTTCCACAGTCTTTGTATTTTTCTGCTCCACTTTTTCCATAAATTGTTCCAACGTCATTTCCTGCTCTTCATCAGTCAATGCACTGGCTGCGCAATAGGCATCTGCACACCCGGCTTTTCCGCAATAACATTTCTTTCCTCCCGGCACCAGAATCATATGTCCGAATTCTCCTGCTTTCTGATTCTGACCAGCCACCAGTTTTCCATTAATACAGAATGCGCCGCCTAATGTATTGTTGAGCGAAAGATACACAGCATCCTGATATTCATGCATATCTTCTGCCATCATCGCAGCATTTGCATCATTTGCAAAATACACCGGATAAGAAAATACCTGTTCCAGAAAACTCAGACTGAAATTCTCCAATTGCAGTGCATGAGATTTCACAACCATTCTATTCGCCTGATCAATAATACCGGGAATCGAAATTCCGATTCCTAATATCTTTTCCCGGTCTTCTACATCCTTCAGGAAGTCCTCCACCATTTCAGCTACTTTTAAGCAATAAGATGTTTCTGTTGAAAATTTTAACCGCATCCGGATTGTTTTTTCTATTTCATACTGCATGTTCAGCAATACGATTCCCAGATGATTTGCTGTGATCACTACACCGACTGCATATTTATATGCCGGATTAATCCCTATCCGTTTTGCTTTACGACCGCCGGTAGATTCATATTCTCCTATCTCGATGACCATATTCCGGTCGATCAGTTCGTTTACATTAGAAAGCACCGTCGGCATACTTAAGCTCAGATTCTGCGCCAGTTCTGCCTTTGATGTAATTTTATTATTGATGATATAGTTTACAATTTTAGATTTTGTAATATTCTTTTTTTCATTTCGCCCTGCCATATCAGACCTCTTTTATAAATTATTTTACAAAAGTATCTTAGTCCTTTTTTGCTATTCTGTAAAGAATAAATATGTTGCTTCTAAAAAACTTTTTCCCAAGGCACAACGATATAAAACAAGCCACTGGGACAGATACCACTCTTTTTTCTCCATCCCAATGGCTCAATTTAATATTCCTATTACATCCGCTAACGAATCACAAACCCGATGCGTAAGTTCCCGTATCTCCTGTGTCGGCTGCACAAGATCCGGCACCATGATCACATGCATCCCGGCCTGATGTGCGGACAGGATTCCTCCCGGCGCATCTTCAAACGCCATACAATATTCCGGCTGTATTCCCAGACTTTCACATGCTTTCTGATAAATCTCCGGATCCGGCTTCGCTTTCTTAACCATATCTCCACAGACCACACTGTCAAAATACGAATCTATTCCGGCCCGGATTAGATTCCCCATGGCATACTCTCTACTGGAAGATGTCGCTACTGCCATCTTATATCCTTGCGATTTTCCATAAGCCAGCAGTTCTTTTGCACCTTTTTTCAGCGGAAGACCTTCTTTATCCACAATTTTCCAGAAGTTATCCCGTGTCAGTTTTCCAAATTCTTCAAATGGAAAGTCTTCCCGGATATATTTTCTGAAATATTCATTCCGGCCTGCGCGGTTCATTCCGAGTGTGTGATAGATGACGTCCCCCATATGCGGGATTCCCAATTCATCACCTGCAATCTCCCATGAGCGCTGTACAATACGCTCAGAATCGAACAACAGACCATCCATGTCAAATATAAAAGCTTTTATATCCATCCTAGAACTCTATGCCTCTTCCAAGTGCATCCTTCAGATAATCTGCAACTTCTTCTAATTTATGTACGGCCTCCATCTTCTCTTCGAATTCATCCCCGATGGATTCCTTATTAATGAGTGCCTGCTGAATCTTCTTTACATCTTTGATTAAATTCTCTGTCATATCAAAAACCTCCCTTTTACTGTCTATCAGGAAATTTACTTTCCGATGATCGATTTACCTCAATGTATGTATCAGTATTATAACACAAAACTTTTTACTATTCTCTGAAATTATGTTACAATTTGATTAATTTTTGCAAATTATTATCTTTTTCTCAGATTTGTTCATGCATCATTCGAACGAATTCTTCCATTACACGTGTTTTATATTTGTGTGTCTTGTAATAGAAGAATACTTTTCTCTTTGCTTCTTCCCCATCTAATTTGTAGTACACCAGATTTTCAAATGTCGGGAGCTGGCTTACCAGGATATCGCTGATGAAGGTTGCTCCAAGCTGCGTAGACGAGGCCATATATGCTGTCGACTGCTGATTGAATTCCAACACAATATTGGGTTTAAATCCAACATTTCGGCACAGCCTGTCTCCTCTGGTTCTGGTATCATTTCCCTGTGTCAGCATAATAAACGGAAGATCTGCAAATCTCCCTAACGGAACTGCCGGATATTTCTGGTTCAGATAATTTTTATTTTTGATATTCTTATAAGAAAGCTGATACATTCCCAGTTCTTCATTTACGGCAAAATGTTTTGGAACCGCAAGTAATATATTTTCTTCGCAATATAATTCTTTATTATATAGAATACTGTCATAGTGATAATTATCAATGACAAAATCCAGCGCATTACTGCCCAGCATTTCTTCCAGTTCGGCTGTATTCCCCTCTATCAGCTGAATATGTACATCCGGAAATTTCTGATTAAATTGGGTGATCAGAGACGGTACCACATATGCGGCAAACAGCGTACTTGCTCCTACTGCAAGATTCCCCGTCTTCAGACCCGCCAGGTCATTGATGTAATTCTCTACCCGCTGTTCGATCTGGGTGATTTCCTCCGCTGCCTCAATATATACTTTTCCGACCTCTGTAAGCTGGAGCGGTGTTGTACTTCTGTCAAATAACGGTTCCCCGATAATCTCTTCAATCTTTTTAATCCTTGCACTCAAAGACGGCTGACTGATGTACAGATTCTGTGCCGCTTTGGTAAAACTTCTTTCTTTATACACTTCATAAACATATTTTTTCCATACAAACATACACGTAACCTCTCATATCCTGCTATCATCTGTTTCCTCTTTTCACATGACAGCTATAGTCAGACTCTTATAATTGTTATAACACTATAAGTATTAGATTCTCTGTCCACACGGACGTATCATTATATTAATGAAACAATTATTCCAATATGAATTTGGGGTTTATTGGAATAAAAATAAAATAATAAAAAGCGGGGAATAACATTATGAAACCAATCGTACGCGCCGGGCGCATGAAACCAGTACACTCTGATATCCGTGGTCCATTATTCGTAGAAGCTATGAAACGCCAGAAACAGGGGATCGATATCTTAAAATTAAATACCGGGAATCCTGCAACCTTTGGCTTTGGTCTGCCTGACAGCATCAAAAACGCTCTGATGGAACACATGCAGGACGGTGTCGGCTACTGTGACTTCAAAGGAATGCCTCAGGCAAGACAGGCAATCTGTGATTATGAGACCAGTAAAGGGATCAAAGGTATCACGCCGGATGACGTATTTATCGGTAACGGTGTCAGCGAAGTTGTATCGTTCGCTTTAACACCTTTGTTAAATGATGGAGATGAAGTCTTAGTTCCTTCTCCTAGTTACTCCCTCTGGGGCAATTCCGTATATCTCGAAGACGGTAAACCGGTCTTCTATACCTGTGATGAACAGGCCAACTGGTATCCGGACATTCAGGATATCCGTTCCAAGATCACAGATAAGACAAAAGCAATCGTTATCATCAATCCGAATAACCCGACCGGTGTACTCTATCCAAAGGAACTCCTTCTTGAGATCATCCAGATTGCAAGAGAATCCGGACTTCTGATCTTTGCAGATGAAATCTATGACCGTCTCGTTATGGATGGCAAACAGCACATCTCTCTTGCTTCACTGACAGAGGATGTTCCGGTCATTACGTTAAACGGTCTGTCCAAATCACACTGTCTGTGCGGATACCGCTGCGGATGGATGGTCATCAGCGGTCCAAGAGAACTGACCGAAGATTACAGACAGGGCATCATCCAGTTAACATCTCTGCGTCTGTGCGCCAATACCATGGCACAGATCGTCATCCCTGCAGCTCTTGATGATATGGAGACACCTGCTTCTATGGTTCGGCCGGGCGGCAGAATCTATGAACAGCGTGAAGCAACCGTTCGTGAACTTGAGAAGATCGACGGTCTGTCATTTGTAAAAAATGACGCTGCATTCTATGTCTTCCCGAAACTGGACGTGAAGAAATTTAACATCACCAATGACAAGCAGTTTGCCCATGATCTGCTGGATGTCACCAATATCCTGCTCGTTCCCGGAAGTGGATTCGACTGGAAAGATCCGGATCATTTCCGTATCGTCATGCTTCCGCAGGCAGATATCTTAAGTGATGCGATTCGCCGGATGGGAACATTCCTTGACGGATATAAGCAGAAATAATATGAGCAGCAGCCATCCTTAAATAGTACATAGATAAAATACATTCCCGATAAAAATCCAATCTCTCTTTTTTCGTCGATGTTTCAGTTATCCGGGAATGTATTTTTATCTGCTTTTCACTGTATTCCAGGCTCCGACTACTTCATTTACGGTACTGACGGTCACAAATGCATGTTCATCTGTTTCGTGGATGAAAGATAATAATTTTCCATATTCATTCTTTTCTAATATCGTTACAACTTCTACATGCTCTGCATGATCCAGGCCTCCATATGCCGGATAAATCGTCGCACCTCTGCGTAATTCCCTTACAATATAATTCTGAATTTTTTCATGCTCCTTTGAAAGAATGGATACTTTCTTACGCACATGGAATCCATCACAGAACCGGTCTAATACCTGACCGTAGATCAACGTACCAACAAGACTTATTACCATTGTCTCCCGATCATATACAAAGATCGCTGCCATCGATATGAGCACACCTATGATCGTAATACTCTGTCCTATTTTAAATCCAAGATACTTATTGATCAACTTCGCAACAATATCAATTCCCCCGCTGGATGCATTCATGTTAAATAAGACGGCCTGTCCTGCGCCAACTACGATCATGAAGCATACCAGATCGATCACGATATTCCCGGACAAGGATTCCACATGCGGAGTCAGTATCTCAAAAATCCTCAGATACATCGGAAGCATAAGTGATGCAAGAACGGTCTTCACACCGAATTCCCTGCCGATAAAAATATACCCTATGACCAACAGTATCATATTTAAGACAAATGTAATTGTCGATACCGGTAACGGAATGATCTTTACCAGAACAAGAACCAGTCCTGACAGACTTCCAAGCACCAGATTATTTGGCATCATTTCATAATATACAGCTGCCGACATTAAGAACATGCCGCCCAGCATCATAATAAATTCTTTTTTTGTTATCTTCATTTCATTCTTCCTTAATTCAATATTTCTGCACAAAGATGTACTCCTCTTTTTTGTGCAAAGAGGAGTACATCTTTTTCTGAAGGGTGTCTATGCCTAAATCTGTTTCAGGCATATCTATACAATTATCATTGTTTTTATCCAGCACCCGGCGGTTAGTCCACCAATGCCGATAATGTCTTGTCCAGAGCTATCATGATCAGCGCCGCTGCAAACGATACAACCGCAACTCCGATACATGCTACTTTGAATTCAATCTTTCCGCCAAACAGCAGTCCATATACCGGACCATAACTCTTTGCTGCAATAAATGTTGCAAATCCCCATACTGACATCATAACAGCCAGATAACGGCTCGGTGAATATTTACTGATAAATGAATGCCCCAGTGGTGAGAAGAACATCTCTCCCATTGTCAGAAGGAAGGCAAATACGATCAGCCATAACACACTTGCCTTTTCCCCACCACGCATGATATCAATTGCTGCGTAGAAGAGATATCCGACACCGATGATCGCAATTCCAAGTCCGGTCTTTCTGAACAGACTCATATCCCCCTGCGGTCTTGCCGCCAGTTTCTTCCATAATGCCGCTGTTACAGGTCCCAGGATAACACAGAACAGTGAGTTGGCTGCATCAAACCATGTAGACGGTACCTGATAACCTGCTACTACCCAGTCCATATTCTCTGCCCAGTAGAAATATACCGGCATATATCCCAGATACCAGAATATCCAGAATACGATGGAGAATAACGAAGCTACAAAGATTGCACCGATACGTTTCTTCTCGATCGTTGTAAGCGGCTGCTTTGTTCCTGTCTCTTCTTTTTTCTTTGCCTCTGCTGCTTTTTCCTCTTCTGTCAGAGTCTTCTTGAATGGAAGCTTTCCAAGATCACCTAAGAATCTCCAGCACACAAAGATATACCAAAGTCCTCCGAGAACCATCATCAATGCTGCCATCTTAAAGCATGGTGCAAATCCAAGCACACCATCTTTTGCAAATACATCCTTATACAGGATTCCCACCAGGAATGTTCCGATGAATGCACCCACATTTACCAGTGTATAACGCATCGAAAATGCCGGATCCATCTGTGATTTGTCCGTGATAACACGTCCGATGATCGCACCGTTTTTGAATAATGCAAGTCCCAGGCTTACCAGGAAGATCATCGCATATACTCCGGCAGAACTCTTTGCGATTCCTCCGGTGAAATATCCTGCCGCAGCAATAAACATACCAACCGGTGTCGTATATCTCGCACCGATATACTTATCTACGATCACTGCCCCAAACAGTGGAAGCAGATAAGAAAATGCGGTCAGGTTTGACTGCATATTGGCAGCCACTGTATCCGAAAGTCCGAGTCCTCCGGTTGCAACCGAAGCAGTTACAAAAATCAAAATCAGCGAACGTCCCAGATAATATGCCAGACGTTCAAAAATCTCTGTACAGGCACATACCCAAAACGCTGCCGGAAAGCCTTCCTTTTTTGTCTCCATATTCTTTTCCCCACTTTTTTCTAAATTCAGTCCTTACTTTTTATGTACTTTTATTTTCTCTTCCTTATTTTGTACATATATCCTTGTCTGTCTTATTTTATATCTTTCAAGAATGCTTTATATCCTCTGTAAGCTTCATAAATATCAGCCTTACTTGTCACCTCATACGGTGCATGCATAGAAAGTACAGCAACACCGCTGTCAATGACATTCATGCCATAATTTGCCATGATATATGCAATGGTTCCGCCGCCCCCAAGATCGACTCTTCCCATCTCCGCTGTCTGGAATCCGACTTCGTTATTGTCTAATACCTGACGCACTTTTGCGATATATTCCGCATTGGCATCGTTACTGTTATTTTTTCCGCGGCTTCCGGTAAATTTATTAAATACCAGACCTCTTCCAAAGTATGCTGTATTCTTTTTCTCAAATGCATCTGCATACAATGGATCAAATGCTGCACTTACATCAGAAGAAAGCATATAAGAATTTCTCAGAGCTCTTCTGACTTTTAACGGATTGCCATCTTCGGTAAGTGCCATCAGTTCTGCCACATAATCTTCAAAGAATCTGGAATGCATACCTGTTGCCCCAACACTTCCGATCTCTTCTTTATCTACCAGAATACAACAGCTTGTTCTTTCCGGATTCTCTGTTTCCAGCATTGCAAATAATGAAGTAAAAGCACAGACCCTGTCATCCTGTCCGTATCCGATCACCATACTTCTGTCCAGTCCGCAGTCTCTTGCCTTTCCTGCCGGCACGATCTCCAGTTCTGCTGAGAGGAAATCTTCCTCTTCCATATCAAGCTTCTCCTTTAAGAACTGTACTACGGCTGCCTTTACCAGCTCTTTTTCTTCTTTTTCTAACTCATCATTGCCTGTAAGCGGCTTTGTTGCAACGAGGATATCCAATCCTTCTCCTTCGACTACCACGCCCGCCTTTTTCTCAATCTGCTGCTGTGACAGATGGATCAGAAGATCTGAAATCACAAGTACCGGATCATCTTCCTTTTCCCCAATAATAATGTCCTGCACTGTTCCGTCTTTTTTTGCAATCGTTCCATGGATTGCAAGCGGAATTGTAACCCACTGATATTTCTTGATCCCACCATAGTAATGCGTATCCAGATATGCCATATCACTGTCTTCATATAATGGATTCTGCTTTACATCTATTCTTGGTGAATCAATGTGTGCTCCAAGAATATTCATACCTTCTTCTAACGGTTTCTTACCGAGCTGGAACATTACAAACGCTTTCCCCATGCAGTCTGCATACACCTTATCCCCGGCTTTTAAAGTGGTTCCCTCAGAAATACAATCTTCCAGATTCTTATATCCCCATGCATCTGCCATCTTCTTTCCAAGCTTTACACATTCACGCTCTGTCTTTCCGATATCCAGACACTCTTTATAGCGGACACTCAGCTCTTCTAATTCTTTCTGCTGAATTTCTGTGTATTCTTTCCACATATTTTTTCGCTGCATCTTTTCGCTCCTCCTTTTTACTTTGCAGTCTTTCTATAAAAATAGTATCTCCGTTCACAGAATATATCCAACAAGAAAAGCGCATGTACTATAAGAAAATCTTATTTTTTTCATTGTTCTGTCAAATATAAAATATATATTTTCCCATTATAAAATCGCAAAAAATTATCGATCGTTTTTCACAATCGATAATTTTTTCTTATGAGTTCACTACATTTTTAATTTCTTCCAAAATCTCTTTTACTTTCTTTTTGTTTCTTTTTTTTCTGTAGAATGCTTTGATCACGCACTCTCCTTCATATCCCGGAAGCAGCAGCATATCTCCATCACTATAGGAGAAATACTGACTGTCTGCCAGTGCATATCCGTCGTTAAATTCTACCTTTAATTTCATGGTATCCACATTGTCAACCAATTCTATTCCTTGTGTAAGCAACTGCGGATCATTCTTTTGTCCATTCATCATACTGCATAAATATGACTTTGTTCCATATCTGGTATAACGCTCAAGATCCTTTGCTTTAAACTCCGGCTGCTCATTTATCGATGATTCCAGTCCGATATATGCTCCGATCCGGCTGGATATCAGCGGCTTTTCTCCTATTTCATCCGGCTGCTCCAACTCATTTAGTCCGTATCCAATATAAATATCCAATGTATTTTCTCTCAGCATCCGGCTGCCTATGTAGGAATCCAGTTTACTGAAGTGGAAGTCTGCTTCGGAATGCTTATCATTAATCATCTTCTGCATCTTTGCCCAGAACAATTTGTTTATAGAACTATCGATTCCGATACGGACTACGCTGCTTTCTTTATATCTTTCTATCTCATGCAGCATCCGTTCGTGCGTCTGCACCATCTCCCTGGCATACTCATAGACAATCTCCCCTAATTCTGTCAGGCAGATCTTACCATTGCCTCTCTCCAGCAGAGTCCCTCCCGCCATTTTTTCCAAAGAGGCGATCTGCTGACTTACTGCCGTCTGTGTTACATAATTTCTTGCTCCGGCCTTTGTAAAACTCTTGAGTTCCACTACATCCAAAAAATATTTATATTTCCAAAGACTCATTTTGCATACTTCCTTCCGATGACTGCTTCAGATGATATATTTTTCTTTTATATCTTTTGTCGACAATCGTCAATGAGGTTGAATGTAATATACCATATATTTGTATATTTTTCAACATATTATTTGTATTTTATATCTCTTTTTGTATTTTATGCACAACATCTGTCATTTTAAAACCTGCTGTATGTTAAAAAGATCGTTACAGGCATCTCCTTACAACACATGACAATAAAAAAGAAATGCCTGTGTCATTACACCAACATTTCTCTTTTTCATCCATCATTCATTTTCCCGGAATCATACTCTCCAAGATCCCTCTACGACTTCTTTATGAAATCAGAAAGTCCAGTGAAAACTTCGTGTCTGCTTCCGTCATTCCCTGTTCTTTTAAAAGTCTGTGGATCGTACTCATATAATGATCCGACAATACCCTGCAGATTTCTTCTTTCTTCCTGCTCTTGCATGCTTCCAGCAGTTCTTTATGTATCGGATATTGTCGTGTGATTACTGCTTTTTTGTCCGATGCCAGATTATACCCCGTTACGATATTCCCATAATTCAGACTTTTCCATGCCTTATACAGACTTTTCATTCCGGTCATTCTGATCAGACAGCTGTGGAACTTATTATCATATGAAAACAGCTGATCATATTCGTCCACATCCAGATTCTTCATGCGTTCCAGGATTTTTTCCATCTCCTGCAGCGTTTCTTCCGGTATCTTTCCTCCCAGAAGACGCACTGCCATAATCTCATAATTCGCACGCATCAGATAGATTTCAAATGATTCTTCGAATGTGATCTCTTTCACAGAACATCCGGCATTTCTTACATATTCTACCAGGCCTTCGTTCTCCAGTTCGCGCAGTGCCTCTCTAATCGGCGCACGACTGGTCTGGAATTCCTTTGCGAGTTCCTGTTCGACAATCTTCTGCCCCGGCTGCAATTCCCTGTTAATGATCCGTTTTCTTATAATATCTACAATACTTTCACGTAATGTCTTGTATCCTAATTCTGTCATAACTTCTGTTATCCTGTCTTATTTTTCTAACTACTGGTTAATCTGATAATTTCCATCCGAATCAGCCTGGATATGCGATGCATAAAATGTCTCTACCGCTTTCACCATATACTCCGTGTCCTTTACACCGGCCGTCTCATAGGCCGAGTGCATGGCAAGCTGCGGTAATCCAATATCCACTGTATTCATGGACACCTGCGTCATCGCAATATTCCCCAATGTACTTCCACCGGCTTCATCCGAACGATTAGCAAAATACTGTAATGGTACGCCTGCTTTTTCGCAGATCATCCTGAATACTGCCACACTGACCGCATCACTCGTATATTTCTGTCCGGCATGTGATTTGATCACAATGCCGTCATTCATATAGACGCAGTTTGTCGCATCCGTCTTCTGCCTGTAATTCGGGTGTACCGCATGGGCATTGTCACAGCTCAGCATAAAGCTTCCTGCTACTGCACGGTAGAATTCCTCTTCGTTCTTTCCAAGTGCTTTGTTCATTCGCCACAATACATCATAAAGAAATGTAGATGCAGCTCCCTGTTTTGTTCCCGAACCCACTTCTTCGTTATCAAAACAGGCATAGACATTGATATTCTGTTCATTTTCCGCTGCCAGGAATCCTTTCATAGATGTAAATGCACACTGCAGATCATCCAGTCTCGGACACCCGATAAATTCACGGTTGCTTCCCCATCTGACCGCTCCCATACGGTTATACAAGAACAGATCCATGCCATAGATATCCGTATCTTTTAATCCCAATTCTTCTGCAACTAAGGATCTTACCTCTCCTTGTTCTTTCACGCTTCCCGATAATACCGGTAACATATCAATCTGTTTATTAACAGCTCTTCCTTCATTCACTTTCCGGTCCATATGAATTGCAAGACTCGGAATCATCAGAAGATCTCTGTCCACCTTCACAAGTCTGGTTTCGATTCTTTCCCCATTCTTAACCATAACTCTTCCGGCCAGTGACAATGGTCTGTCGAACCATGTCTGGCAGATCATACCGCCGTAACCTTCGGTATTCAGTACCGTATATTTCTTTGCGACCTCAATCTCCGCATTTTCTTTCAGTTTAAATGCCGGCGAATCACTGTGTGATGCTGTCACATGGAAACTGTAGTTGTCCAGTTCTTTTCCGGCTTTTACTGCAATGATACTGGAATTATTTCTTGTTACATAGTATCTTTTCCCAGGTTTGACCTTCCACTTTTCTGACTCTTTTAATTCTTCGAATCCTTCCTGCTTCAGGATCTCTTTTAATTCTGCAACCGCATGAAATGCTGTCGGTGCATGTTCTATAAATGTTGTCAGTTCTGATATGATATTTGTTTCCATTATATTCCTCTTCATCTTCCGTTTTGTTCCGTTCCTGTCTGACAAATGTAAACGGTTCTTTACTGTACTTCCCCATAATACAGCAGATCGTCATTACAAACAAGCACCAACCGCCAAAGAAATCCCTGTTTATTTTGCAAACATACCAACGATATCTTTTACCATCACAACAGCTTTATCCATTCCTTCTACTGTAATGTGCTCATATACCCCGTGGAATGCATATCCGCCGGTTCCAAGATTCGGACAAGGAAGCCCTTTGAAGCTTAATCTTGCACCATCCGTTCCCCCGCGGATCGGCGCAACATCTGGAACGATATCCGCATTTTCTGCGGCCTTCTTTGCATATTCAATGAGCTGCATGCATGGTTCGATCTTCTCACGCATATTGTAATAGGATTCTACGATCTCAATTTCAACCGTTCCTGCTCCATACTTTTCATTCAGACTGCCTGCGATCTCCTGCATTTTTGATGCTCTTGCATGGAATCCGTCTGTATCAAAGTCACGGATAAAGTACTTCATCTTTGTCTCTGTAACATTTCCATGAAAGCTTACCAGATGATAGAATCCTTCGTACCCTTCCGTTGTCTCCGGCCTTTCTGATACCGGCAGCATCTGGTGGAATTCTGTTCCAATCGTCTGTGAATTCACCAATACATCTTTTGCAGTTCCTGTATGTACACTGACACCATGGATCGTGATAAATGCTGTAGATGCATTGAAGTTCTCATACTGGATCTCACCTTCGGCGCTTCCATCTAAAGTATATCCGTAATCTGCTCCGAATCCTTCTACATCGAAATGCTTTGCTCCCCTTGCAATCTCTTCATCCGGTGTGAATCCGATACAGATCTTTCCATGTGGAAGTCCTTCTTTCAGAATCTCATCTACGACAGTCAGCACTTCTGCAATTCCGGCTTTGTCATCCGCGCCCAGAAGTGTTGTTCCGTCTGTCGTGATCAATGTCCGTCCCTTTAAATCTGCCAGATATGGAAATTCTTCTACTTTGATCGTCTTTCCGCTTGTTCCAAGTACTACGTCTTTGCCATCATAATTCTCGATGATCTGCGGATGAATATTGTCTCCCGACGCATCCGGTGCTGTATCCATATGCGCGATCAGTCCCAGTGCAGGTGCATTTTCACATCCCAGTGTTGCAGGAACAGATCCGTATACATATCCTTTCTCATCCACTCTTGCATCTTCAATTCCCAGTTCTTTCATCTCTTCCACCAGTAACTCTGCAAGTACCAGTTCCCTGTCTGCCGATGGAACCGTCTCGCTCGTCTCATCACTTGTCGTCCATACAGACACATACTTTAAAAATCTTTCGTAAGCTTTCATCTTACTTCCTCGCTTTCTGCATTTCTTAACTTTATTGTAAATCATTCTTTTATAAATGTATAATGGTGAATGTCGACAATTTAATGTTCTTAATTTTGTTATATTTTTCCCGGGATTTATGTTAAAATTCTTTTAGGTGCTCTGATATCAGATCTCCTGATATTCATTCTGATATTAGATGCTCTGACAACAGATACTTATATAATATCAAAGTGAGGTATATACATATGAAATTAATGATTGCATCCGATATCCACGGCTCTGCTTACTACTGCCGTAAAATGCTTGACGCTTACAAACGTGAAGGTGCTGACCGCCTTCTTCTTCTCGGAGACATCCTTTATCACGGTCCGCGTAATGACCTGCCAAAGGATTACAATCCAAAGGAAGTCATTGCCATGTTAAATCCTATGAAACAGGAGCTGCTCTGTGTCCGTGGTAACTGCGACACGGAAGTAGACCAGATGGTACTGGAATTCCCGATTCTTGCCGACTACTGCTTCCTTGAAATTGACGGGCGCACCATCTTCGCTTCTCACGGACATCATCACAATCCAAAGAATCCTCCGATGTTGAAAAAAGGAGATATTCTTCTGAATGGTCATACACACATTCCTGCAAATGAAGATATGGGGGATTTTATCTATATGAATCCAGGTTCTGTATCAATTCCTAAGGAAGGTTCTGCTCATGGATATATGATCTGCGAGAGCGGGGAATTCACCTGGAAGGATCTGGAAGGAAATATCGTTGGGATTTAATTTAGAAGGCATGACTACCCGGACCTGCATAAAAAGTAGGAAGCCGTTCCTGTTCAGGTTCCGTCGGTGGGAAATACTAAAGCGTCAAAATTATGCTAAAAACGGGCTTCCGAAATTTGCAACTCGCCATTCGGCTCAAACAGGCAAATTTCGAAAACCCAACGCATAATTTTGACGCTTAACTATTTCCAACACCTTCTTCACATTCACAGGAACGGCTTCCTACTTTTTATTCCGTGAATATCAAATGCCTTAAGAATGAAATGGCAATTGCGTAACGGTTGTGACAGCGGAAGGTTACAGTAATCAGCTGTCATTAGCGGATTTTCAAGGCTTTTGACAAGATTGTGTACCGTAGTGGACTACACCAGGTTATAGTTCCGGGTATTTCATTTCTTAACATCCGCTGCCAGTCACGACTTGAAGGAAACAATAGATAAGGATTATTGTGAATGTGGAATGCCGTTAGAAACAGTTAGAGAGTCAGAAGCACCGTTAAAGGAACGAAGCGAACGTGTTTGAGGCGAACGCCGAGTTTGAGCGTAGTTCCTTTGCTTTTAGGTGATTCTGACTCTCTTAGTGTTTCTTATGGTATGGAACCTGAACAAGAAGCCTTATCTATTGTTTCCTTCAAGGACTGAGAGGCCGCTTCCCAGTTAATAAATGAAATCCCAATCGACTTATTCTTCTCTATGCCTTATCTTCCGATATCCTTTCTGCAATCCTTTTACCAGAAGTGTCAGGTATCGCAGTACTGCCTCGGTTGCAATCGAGAATACTACGAATAACATGATACACTTCGTTGACATTCCCGTAATTGCGAATAATTTCGGCAGGAAGATGATACATAAGATACAGCCGGTCAGGCATCCTCCCCAGACTACACCGCGGAAGATATTGACCGGTTTACAGATATTGAACAGGATGATGAATCCTACGATCAGAAGCAACATCGTTGCTGCTGTCGAGATATCTGTAGTATTTACATCAAATGTCTTACCGAATACGACCAGTGCGCCGACCATCAGTACATCGGTCAGGCCTGCCGGCAATGCCTTCAGGAATACATTGGTCAGGAAATGTCCCTGTATTCTTTCTTTATTCGGTTGGAATGCCAGGAAGAATCCCGGTACTCCGATCGTAAACATGCTGATCAGCGATATCTGGGATGGTTCCATCGGATAGGTAATCATCAGCACTACGGAGAATAAGGACAACAGGAAGGAGAAGATATTCTTCACCAGGAACAGACTGGCTGAACGCTGGATGTTATTAACCACCCGTCTTCCTTCCATTACTACCGACGGCATACATGCAAAGTTGGACTCCAGTAATACCACCTGCGAAGCCTGTACTGCCGCGTCACTTCCGGATGCCATGGCTACACTGCAGTCGGCATCTTTCAATGCCAGTACGTCGTTGACACCGTCTCCGGTCATTGCTACTGTCTTGCCCTGGTCTTTAAGGGCGTGTACGAATTTACGTTTCTGATCCGGTGTTACACGTCCGAATACTGTATAATTGGCAACCGCATCTGCAATCTCTGCATCACTGTGAAGAGTCGCTGCATCGACATAACGGTCTGCATTTGCAATTCCGGCTTCTTTTGCCACTTCAGAAACGGTCAGGGGATTATCTCCGGATATAACTTTCACTTCTACACCCTGTTCTGCAAAGTAAGCAAATGTCTCCGGTGCTTCTTTTCGGATTGGATTGGCAAGAAGGACATATCCAAGCGGCGTTACCTTGCCGGTCAGTGCTTTTCCGTCCAGTTCTCCGTCATACGTACCGAATACCAGCACACGGTTTCCTTTTCCTGCATACCCTTCAATCTCTTCTTTATATTTATCAAAATCATCTCTCAGCACGAATTCCGGTGCTCCAAGTACATGCACTTCCTCTTCGTATGTGACACCACTGTATTTGGTTGCGGATGTAAATGGAGTTACAGACTCAGCCTTTTTTCCTGTTCCTTCTTTAAAATATTCTTTTAACGCCTCCATAGTGATGTTATCACTGCTCATTGCTTTCGCAAAATCACCGAGCATTTTCGGAAGTTCCTGCATTTCATCTTTTTTATAATTTAATGTCGGAACCACATCCTTTACACTCATGTTTGTCTCTGTAATCGTTCCGGTCTTATCAACGCAAAGCACATTAACTCTTGCAAGGGTCTCAATACTCTTCATATCGTGAAGTAAAACCTTCTGTTTTGCCAGACGCATTGCACTGACTGCCATTGCTACACTCGCAAGAAGGTATAACCCTTCCGGGATCATACCGATCACAGCCGCCACCATAGAAGTAATACTGCTTCGGAATGGATCTCCGTTAAAGAAGAAGCTCTGCACGAACAGTATAATTCCGATCGGGATCAATGCGATACCGACAAATTTTACCAGTTTGTCAAGTGAACGGATCATTTCTGACTGCTCACCTTTCTGCATTGCTTTTGCTTCCAGTGTCAGTTTAGAAATGTAGGAATCCACACCTACTGCATCCAGTCTTGCATGACATTCTCCTGCCACAATAAAACTTCCCGACATCAGATGATCTCCCGGATTCTTGGTAATCTCATCTGATTCTCCTGTCAAAAGAGATTCATTGACCTGTACACTTCCATGTACCACTTCTGCATCAGCACAGACCTGATTTCCTGCTTTAAAGATTACAATATCATCCAGAACCAGATTCTCCGAATTGACCCGTGAAGTCTTTCCGTCTCTGACCACTGTTGCATGTGGTGCATTTAGCATATTTAATTTTTCCAGTGTCTTTTTAGAACGGATTTCCTGTATGATACCGATCAGTGTATTAAAAATGATGACCGGAAGGAATGTCAGGTTACGGAACGATCCTACAATCGTCAGAAGAATCGCCAGAACCAGAAAGATCAGATTAAAATATGTAAATACATTTTCCTTAATGATCTCTTCCGTTGTCTGCGCCGGAGGATCGACTGATATGTTGCCCCACCCGTCACGCCTGTGTTCTTCTGCCTGCGCCGACGTCAGGCCTTCCTCATAATCCGGCTCGTATCTGGTTGTCGGTGTACGTTCTATTTCATAATCACAGGCTTCTTCCTGCAGTTTTCGTTTTCGCCTGTCGTTTTTTTTCATAGAGTTCCTCCTTATCAGCTGCATTCTACTGTTACATTCTGATTTTATCTATTATTTGTATTTAGTATACACCAGAATATGCCAATATTGTATTAACACTTTATGAATTCTGTATGTATTTTTGCTGAAAATGCAGTTCACATCTTCATGTAAACTGCATATGCTTCCTCTATATACTCACATTCTCATCCGTACGAAGCAACGCACTTTTCGCAAGCTGATCCGCTTCTTCGTTATAATGATTTCCTGTATGCGCTGCGACTTTGCAGAAAGATATCTTTATCTGCTCTGCTGCTTCCTGCATATGTGCCGCATACTTGCTGGTAAGCGGTGTCTTGGCCCGCCACACGCCTGTCACCCATTTTTCCACACCTTCGTAATCATAGCGGATCTCTACTGCCGGATACTCATGCTCTTTCGCCCATTGCACTGCATTCATCGCGCCGAGCATTTCTCCTGCTACATTACGGATCTTCACGCCTTCCGGATCACAACCGCTTCCGGATTTTCTGAATTCTTCTCCGGCCGGTGTCAGGATCACACAGCCAAATGCATATCTTCCGATGCTTTTTTCAAAGCTTCCGTCCACATAGGCAATCACCATATTTTCCGGCACTTCAACAATTCCTGCTGCTTCTTTTTCTTCATCCTTAGATACATTTGCAGTAGTTGATATTTGCAAGAATGCCATAGCTTCTTCCCTGTCTGTAAAGCCTCTGAACTCTGCTCCGGAGTATCCGGACGTCGCTTTCTGACACTCTGCCCAGGTCTCAAACAATCCTGTCTTATGTCCTTTTCTTACTGCATATATTTTCTTTTTTGCCATATCTATTATCCCTTTCTGAGAATTTCTAAGAATCTATCTCCATACTTTTCCAGTTTATGCTCTCCGACACCCGATACTTCCAACATCTCATCCCGTGTCGCCGGACGCATTACACACATACCGGCAAGCGTCTTATCTGCAAATACCATATACGGCGGTACCTTTTCTTCCGATGCGATCTCACGTCTGAGTTCCCGTAAGCTTTCGAATAATTCTGCATCTTTTTCTGAAAGTTCCGCTGCCACTACGCCTTTTTTGTGTCTGCTTTTTTTCTCTTTTGATTCAGATTTCTTTTGTGTCTCTTCTTTCGGAAGCTTCATGATCAGCGGTTCTTCCGTTTTCATAAATGCTTTCCCTTCCGGTGTCAGACAGATCACCGGATATTGTTCGCCCTTTTCTTCCACATATTCGCGGAACTGTAATTCCCTTAATATCTGTCGTAATCTCGGAACCGTCCGCTCACTTAACACTGCATATTCCGGATTCTTATCCAGATTCTTGCCCAGGATCTTCTGACTCTTTCCGCCGTGCACGATATCGATCACCGTCGCTGCTCCGTAATTCCAGTCCAGTGCATCCAGACACCGCAGGATTGTATTCGCCTCCAATGTGATATCTACCTCTTCAAACTGTGTCTGGCAGTTCAGACAGTTTCCGCAATAAGAACTGCTCTTTTCTCCAAAATAATTCAAGATATATTGTCTTAAACATTCTGATGTAAAGCAGTAAAATGTCATCTGTTTCAGACGGTCCAAATCCCGTTCTTTTACGATTTTGCGCGTCTCTTCATCCAACTCACTGTTCTCTTCTCCATTTTCAATAAACAGACGGTTCGTCCTTACATCCCGCGGCTCATAATAAAGAATGCATTCTGACGGCTCCCCGTCTCTTCCTGCACGTCCTGCCTCCTGATAATAGCTTTCCATATTTTTCGGCATATTATAATGAATGACAAAGCGTACATCCGGCTTATCGATTCCCATTCCGAATGCATTCGTCGCCACCATGATCTGACGCTTTCCATATATGAAGTTCTCCTGATTTTCCTTCCGTTCTTCATCCGATAATCCGGCATGATATCTGGTTACGGAGAACCCTTCATTTCTCAGATCGTAACAGACCTGCTCCACGCTTTTTCTTGTCAGACAGTAAATGATTCCACTGTCACCGGATGTATCACATCCTTTTTCCTTCAGATAACTGACTAATTCCTTATACTTATCCACAGGTTTCTTCACTGCGAAGAAAAGATTTCCACGATCGAACCCGGTTGTTTCCACATACGGGTTCTGAAGCTTTAAGATATCAAGGATGTCTTCTCTTACCTCTGCTGTTGCCGTCGCCGTGTATGCACCGACCACCGGACGGTACGGCAGACGATCCAGAAAATCCAGGATCTTCAAATACCCTGGGCGGAAATCCTGTCCCCACTGTGATACGCAGTGTGCCTCATCTACTGCAACGAAAGATATCTTTACATGCTCAGACAGTGCAAAATCCAGAAAACTTTCTGTCTCCAGACGCTCCGGTGCCACATATATGATCTTGTACCTTCCCTGCTTTGCAAGCTGCAGTGCTTTGTAATACTGTCCTGCAGTCAGAGAACTATTTAAGAAAGCGGCATGGACTCCCATCTGGTTCAGCGTTCCCACCTGATCTTTCATAAGTGAGATCAGCGGCGAGATCACGATTGTAATTCCTTCCATCATAAGTGCAGGCACCTGATAACACACCGACTTTCCTGCTCCGGTCGGCATGATTCCAAGCACATCCCTGCCTCCCAGTACCGCTTTGATCACCGGGATCTGTCCCTCCCGGAAATGGTCATAGCCGTAGTATTGTTTCAGTATCTTTTCCGCTTCTTTGATTGCCTCACTCATTCTGTCCTTGCTCCTTACATTTCGTCTTTTTTTACTCATCACTTTTTTGATCCGCAGATTTTCCCACACCCACTATGTCTTACTATCTTATCACATTTGCCCCTGTCTTTCATCCCATCTTTCATAGACAAATTCTTTTGACTTTCCAAACTTTTTTCAGTATAATTGTTTCAGTTTCTGAATAAACAAAATTATGTCTTAACAATATCAAAGTATTACAACAACAGCAGATTTTTCTATAATCTGTAATATTTACTGAAAATAAAGGAGGATAAACACATGGATTTCCGACAGATCACCATGATGCAAAAGATAAAATCAGGCATGGATCGTTTTCGTGCCAACCATCCAAAATTCCCGCTGTTTTTACGCGCCGTATCACAGGACGCATTAGTAGAGGGATCAATCATCGAGATCAATGTTACTACACCGGAAGGGAAAAATTATTGTACCAATGTCAAGCTGAAAGCCGATGACATGGAACTTTTTGATTCGTTTAAAAATATGCAGGGTTAATTTTCCCTGCATATTTTTTATTCAGTGGGAACATACTAATTCTGTCATAAATATATAGCAAGGAAGGTATTTATTATGGAAGAAATGTTTTGTTTCCAGTGTCAGCAGACCGCTCATAATTCCGGATGTGAAGGGCGTGCCGGTGTCTGTGGAAAGAAAAATGACACCGCCAATTATCAAGATGAGCTTACCGGTGCGCTGATCGGCCTGTCACGTGCCGTGTGTAAAAAGCTTGCCCTGAATCCGGATGCTTCTTTCGAACATGCGGATGAACTTATCTTAAAAGGGTTATTCACCACGATTACCAATGTTAATTTTTTCAATGATACGATTATCGGACTCATTCGTGAAGTAAATGTCGAAAAGGACCGGATCTATCCGGATATCATGAATTATGATGTCCACCATATCTGGGAAGATCAGGAAGATATCCGCTCTTTAAAGTCTCTGATTCTTTTCGGACTGCGCGGCATGGCTGCTTACGCTTATCATGCTTATGCGTTGGATTATGTAGACAGAAATGTCCTTGATTTCTTTTATGAAGGACTCGAAGCCCTCGGTTCGGAAAAAAGCAGTGACGAATTACTTGCACTCGTATTAAAAACGGGCGAGATCAATTTTCGCTGCATGGAGCTTCTGGATCATGCGAACTCTGGTACTTATGGCAATCCGGTACCGACAGAAGTTCCACTGACCATCGAAAAGGGGCCTTTCATCGTTGTCAGCGGACATGATCTTCATGATATGGAACTGTTATTAAAGCAGACGGAAGGAAAAGGAATCAATATCTACACCCACAGTGAGATGCTTCCGGCACATGGATATCCGGAATTAAAGAAATATTCTCATTTAAAAGGAAACTTTGGAACTGCCTGGCAGAGTCAGCAGTCGGAATTTCACAACATTCCGGCACCTATTTTATTTACTACCAACTGTCTGATGCCGGTCCGTCAGAGTTACTGCGACCGGGTATTTACCACCTCCATCGTGTCATATCCGGATCTGGTGCATATCGGAGAGGACAAAGATTTCACTCCGGTTATTGAGAAAGCTCTGGAATGCAAGGGATATCCGGAAGATCATCCGATGACCGGAATCAACGGCGGCTCTACAGTCACAACCGGATTCGCCCACAATGCCGTTCTTTCCAATGCCGGGCATATCGTAGAACTTATAAAGGCCGGTAAGATCCGTCACATCTTTCTGATCGGCGGATGTGACGGTGCCGCTCCGGGACGAAGCTACTATACGGATTTCGCCAAAGCTGCACCTATGGACACCTTGATTCTGACTCTTGCCTGCGGAAAATACCGGTTGAATGACCTGGATCTTGGTTCCATCGACGGTATTCCAAGGATCTTGGACATGGGGCAATGTAATGATGCTTATAGCGCTATTAAAGTTGCTCTTGCACTTGCAGAAGTCTTTGACTGTACCGTAAACGACCTCCCGCTCACCCTGGTTCTTTCCTGGTATGAACAGAAGGCCGTATGTATCCTGCTTACGTTATTATCTCTCGGTGTGAAAAATATCCTGCTTGGTCCAACACTTCCTGCATTCGTCTCTGAAAATGTATGGAAGATACTGGTGGAGAATTATAATATTCAGAAGATCAGTACTGTGGAAGAGGATATGAAGAAAATCCTTGGTTAATGATCTTCAAGATTTGCGAAGAACAATTCATAGAAATCATCTTCAGCCTCGATCATCGGCGAGTTCTCCCCTCCGCCATTGGTGCTTCTTTTCATTGCGGCATGGAATTCTTCTCCTGCCGCAATTAATTCCATTTCATATAGTTCATAACCAAGTTCCCGGCAGGTCCTGCAGAATGCAGACAATGGGTCTGCTTCTGTTCTGGTTGCGAGAAGCTGTTGTTTTAACTTTTCGTCTTTTAGTGCCTTGTTTTGTAATTCGTCTAATATACTTACTACGTCCGACATAACAAATTTCCTCTCTTCTAGTGCATACTTTAGTATATAAAAAGAGAGTAACACACTTTCTATGCTACTCCCTCGTCCTTAGAACTATTATATAAATTTCATTTTACTTACGCAAGCCTTATTTTCATGGCATGCTATATTTTCTCAAATCTGTTTACAACAGATATCCGCCAGACAACATTTCTCACAATGCGGCTTCGTCCTCGCTGTACAGACGTCTCTTCCGTGATATACCAGCCTGTGGCAGAAATCACTGCCTTCTTCCGGCGGGATGATCTTCCAAAGTTCCATCTCTACTTTCTTCGGTTCCTTGATTCCATCTACCAGACCGATCCGGTTACAGAGTCTGATGCAATGCGTATCCGTAACAATCGCCGGTTTGCCGAACACATCCCCCATGATCAGGTTCGCACTCTTTCTTCCGACTCCCGGAAGTTTCAACAATTTATTAAAATCATCCGGGACTTTTCCATCATATTCATCACGGAGCATGCGCATACATGCACTGATATCCCTCGCTTTACTCTTGCCCAGTCCGCATGGTCTTACAATTTCTTCGATCTCTTCCGGTGTGGCTTCTGCCAGTGCATTGACATCCGGGTACTTTGCATATAAGCCTTCTACTACTACATTGACTCTCGCATCCGTGCACTGTGCTGCCAGACGTACACTGACTAGCAGTTTCCACGCATCGTCATAATCCAGCGTGCATCCCGCATCCGGGTATTCTTTTTTCAGGCGGTCGATGACCACCAGTGCCAGTTCTTGTTTATCCATTTTTATTACTCCTGTTCATTTCCATCCGAAAGCTTCACTGTAATATAATCATGATGGATTTCTTTCAGAAATTTATCAAATACATCCGCTGTCTTCATCTTGATACTGGAAGTGTTCACACATGGATGACATCCGAATTCTTCCTGTTCCAGAAGTTCCTCATCCACCAGAAGCTGCACTTTATTCTCCGGATCAAAGATCAGTCCCATGACAGTAGCTGAGCCCGGCGTTACATTCAGATATGTTTCCATGTCTTCTCCCGATGCAAAGGATAATCTCGTGGTCGGGATCTGCTGTGACAGTTCTTTTGTCTTGAGCGCTTTGTTTCCTGGCATCAAAAGCAGATAATATGACGTTTTCTTCCGGTTACATAAGAACAGATTCTTACAGATCTCCATTCCCAGCGCTTTATCAATCTCTTCACAGGCTTCCATTGTCATGACCGCTTCGTGATCCGCTCTGATGTAGGGGATATGCAGACTGTCCAGTATATCGTAAACTTTTATTTCTTTTTCTTTTCGTCCGGATGTGTCTTCCGGGCGTCCATTGTATAACTCCATTTTATCTCTTATCCTATATCAATTTTCTTGTTCCTTCTTTTCTCACTATTATACAATTATCAATTTAGTACTACAAGTAATTTCCAGTTTATAAATTCGATTGCCACACTGTTTTGAAATGCCTGTACCCTTTATTCTCCTCTATTCCACTTTCAGATATTTCTCCATCCACACTTCTGCAAGCTGCGTCCAGCTCTGTACTTCTTTCAGCGTTTTGCGGATTCCCTCTTTCTGCTTTTCCGTCCATCTTGCCGGCTTTTTACGTCCGATACCGAACTTCACCAGAAGTTCCTCTCCTTTTTCCTTTGGAAATGGAGTCTCGCCGGCCTCGATTGCCTCTGCAAGCATCTGCACCTGTTCCTGTGTATATCTTTTTCCTTCTTCCTGTCCTATATTCTGCTCTAACCACTCTTCGGTTGCCACAGATAGTCCATGGATTCCTTCTGAAAATACATGCTGTGCAAATGGTACACCAGCCTGTGCACAAGCCTGTGCAAAGAGATAACTGTTCTCCACCGGAACTGTCTGATCTGTTACGGTCTGCCACAGGAAACATGGCGGTGTATCTTTTGTCACATGATTTTCCAGCGACATATAGTCCAGTTCCTGCTCTGACGGCTCTTTTCCAAACAGTGCGACAAATGAATCTCTGTGTGCATATTTTCCTGAAGTGATGACCGGATAAGACAGAATCGCCACATCTGGGCGGTTGGATATGTTCTGGTATGCTTCTTCCGGATCTTCCACATCTTTATTATGTACACAAAGGCTTCCACACAGATGTGCTCCTGCTGAGAATCCGCAGGCTGCAATTCTGTCTGGTCTGATATGGAATTCCTCTGCACGTGAACGAATCATGCGGATTGCTCTTGAGATATCGTGTAACGGCTGCATCTTCAGCGGTGCTTCATCTAACTGATTAATCGTATATTCCAGAACGAATACATTGTACCCTGCACCATAGAATTCCATTGCCGGCAGGTGCGCTTCCGATGGGGATACTTCCCGGTATGCGCCGCCCGGTGCGATGATCATTGCCGGATGCTTCTTTTCATCCTCATGAATATAGCTGAACATCACCGGTATAAAGCCATGTGCTGCCGGATAATGATACTCTTCTTTTTTCCAGATTTCGATTTTTTCATTTATCATAATTTTTATCTTCTCCTTTATTCCTTAACAATTACTTATTTCTACCGTTCTTTCCCCATTATATTTCTCTACGTCTTCGAAAACAAATAAGGATATTTCCGCATTTGTGCAAATATAATCGTTTCCACCCGTTTTCGTATCTCATCTGAATAGCCTTCTGCGTTTTCAAGCAATTCTGTCACGTCTTTTTTTGTAAAACGGAACTTTAGATTCATTTTATATAAAGATTCGGAAATATCTAATTGTTCATCGAATGCATTACATATTGTTTTGGCCTGAACCTTCTCCATAAGTGTGTAAATATCTCCCGCCAAAGGATAATCCATCGTTGTATCTGCTAAAAGCCCTGCTCCATTATCAAAGATCGGGCAGTATGCATAATCACCTTTTCCATTCATCAAGACGGCTATGTTATGCATATGCCGGTCTTCATTCAGAAAAAATGCATCTATCGTCAGCAGTTTGTTCATATATACTCCAAAATTCTGAAGTCCCGTCATTCGTTCCACCTGTTGCACTAAGAAACGTAATCTTTCCTCATGATCGGGTATTCTATACATGCTTTTATACAGACTTTCTCCGAAAAAATTATGAAACAACCTCTCTAAAGTTATAATCTGCCAGTCTTCATTCAGAAAATTTTTACTCTTTGCTCCATTATAAATTACCGTTCCATATTTTATTTCTTCCAGGTCATAATATACAAATTCTTGTTCAGCCAGCGTAGATTTTTTCAGAAGATGCGATATCATATACTCTGCCAGTCCTTCATATCCTGTATAATCGGCTTTGTACCAGATCCCATCATTCTCCCATTTTAACTGATTCCCTTTTGACGACTGACGCCTATTTGTCCTGATGTTCTGCCCAAAAAGTTCTATCATTCATTTACCTCTCTATACGAATCCAAAAATCATCCTCCGCCATCCGTCCTTCTGTCTTCTCTATAATCATAATCGGATCGTAAAATGGCAGTCCCAGATCTTTCAGTATCAGTTTCATCTTATCTCTGCTTTCCGGGAAACATCTGGATTCCAGAAATTCTATATACTGATTATAATCCGGTTCCTCCATAACCCCAAATGCACGGAACATAATCTTATCTGTATAATTTTTTATTTTCACTTTTCGTTCCCGCTCATTCACATCAATCAAAGTACATACATCCTGATCATACATATACCAGATTCTGAGCGGCCACACTTTTTCCGGAACTTTGACTTCCTGTTCATATTCCGGATATTTCTGCAGCATCTTAAGAAATGGAACAATTGGTCCGCGGATAACGTCTTCACTTCTCTCCCAACGCTCTACTGTCGGTTTTGAACAATTGATAAATTCTGCAAATTCTTTTTGTGTCAGATGCAATTCTTTCCGGATTTTCTTGATTTCCTTTGCTGTTGTATATTCTGGTGTTATAAATAGTCTTTCTTTCACAATCTCACCTTCTGGTTTTATGATTCCCGTCTTTTTCTTTATTAAATCACAACCTCTATTATTTGTAAACAAAAAACAATTAAAATAATTGTTTTTCATCTTTTAAAACCATCATTTTAATTGTTTTATTGGTTTTAATAACTCATCTACAGAATCTTCCACTAACAACTTCTCTTATATACTTTGATATACTAACAAAGACTTCGCATCCTACATCAGATACGAAGTCTTTCTCTTAATTATTTTCTTTTTTCACTAGAGCCACCCGGGACACTAAAAAAGCCACTTTACCTGTCCCCCCGGCTTACTGCGCTGCCAATTTCAGCATCTTCTCCAGTGGAAGTGCTGCCTTCTGGCGCATCTCCTCATCCAGATTCACCTCTGGCTGCATGGTCTCAAGTGCTTCTTTCACACCTTCCAGACGCACCATCTTCATATTCGGACAGAACTGTCTGTGCCCTACGGAGTAGAATTTCTTCTCCGGATTTTTCTGATGCAATTCATAGAATACTCCCATCTCTGTGCAGATGATAAATGTGTTATTTTCTGATTTTGTAGCATAATCGATAATCTGCGAAGTACTTCCGATAAAATCAGATAATTCCAGAATATCTCCTGTACATTCCGGATGTGTCAGTACGAGTGCTTCCGGATGCGCCTCTTTGGCTTTCTGAAGTTCTTCTTTGTGGATACTCGTATGTACATGGCAGAATCCATCATTAAAGATGAAGTGCTTCTCCGGAAGCTGACTTGCCACGAAACGACCAAGATTCTCATCCGGGATAAAGAAGATATCTTTATTCGGAAGATTCTTCACGATCTTCAGTGCATTTGACGATGTTACACATACGTCTGACTCTGCTTTGATCTCTGCGGTTGAGTTCACATAACAGACTACAGATACATCCGGGTATTCATTTCTCACTTCCCTGATCTTATCTACGTCTACCATGTGTGCCATCGGACAGTCTGCATGACCGTCTGCCATTACGACTCGCTTCTTTGGATTCAGGATTTTCGCACTTTCTCCCATGAAAGAGACTCCACAGAAAATAATCGTGCTCTCCGGAACTTTGGTTGCAATCTCTGCAAGATAATAAGAGTCTCCTACATAGTCTGCAATCTCCTGCACTTCCCCATCTACATAATAATGTGCCAGGATTACAGCATCTTTTTCCTTTTTCAGTTTTTGGATTTCATTTTTGATTTCTTCGTTCATTTCCGACTTTCACCTCTAAATAAAGTATTCGATGGTCTCTTCTTCCGTAAGTCTTGTCTTTTCATTAAATAAAATAACAGCTTCCCGCCCATCGTACGGTCCAAGGGAATACATGTTAAGTGCCGTCTTATTAAAATACTTCCACGGTACGATTCGGTTACAACATGTAGACTGATCCAACACTCTGATGATATCTTTCTGTTCATACTCCTGGTCACAGTAATAATGATCAAACATCCGCACTACCATCTATTCCGGTCAAATTCCCTTCTTTAACGTATTCTCACTTACCTATCATGCACCGCTTCAGCCAATTGTGTCAATGCCTGTTTTAAAATTTCTCGTGGACATGCAATATTTATACGCTCAAATCCCTCTCCGTCCGGTCCAAACATTGCTCCGCTGTCAAGCCAGAGTTTTGCTTTGTTCTCCACCAGATCTTTTAACTGCTCTTCTTTCATGCCGAGACTCTTAAAATCCAACCATAAAAGATAAGTCCCTTCCGGCTCTGTCAGTTTGATCTCCGGAAGATTCTCTTTTAAAAACGTACGGACATAATCCAGATTTCCCTCCAGATAAATTTTCAATTCTTTTAACCACTCTTCACCGGTCTCATAAGCTGCCTGACATGCAACCAGTCCCATCAGATTCACCTGGCTGTAACCGGCTGCTGTCACTTCCGCCCGGAATCTCGCACGAAGCTCCGGATTCGAGATCCATATATTGGAAATCTGAAGTCCGGCAATGTTAAATGTCTTACTTGGTGCGGTACATGTTGTAGTGATTGCAGCGTATTTTTCATCTAAGGATGCAAATACATGATGTATATTCTCTCCATATGTAAAATCACTGTGGATCTCATCACTGACTACCAGCACGTTATGTTTCAGACAAATGTCTCCTATCTTACGAAGTTCCCACTCCTTCCACACACGTCCGACCGGATTGTGCGGACTGCACATCAAGAATAATTTTACATTTTCTTCGACAATCTTCTGCTCGAATTCTTCGAAATTAATCTCGTAATGTCCGTCTATCTGCTGAAGCGGACTATTGATCAGCCTTCTGTGGTTATCTGTGATCACTTCGCTGAACGGATAGTAAACCGGCTGCTGCAGAAGAACTGCATCACCTTCTTTTGTATAAGCCTTCACTGCCATCGCAAGTGCGAATACCACGCCCGGTGTCTTGATCAGCCATTCTTTCTCTACTTTCCATCCGAAATGCTTCTCATACCATCCGGCTGCTGCCTGGAAGTAATCATCTTTTCCTTCGCTGTATCCGTAGATTCCGTGTGCGACTGCGTCACTTAAGCTTTTCTGGATTCCCGGTGCTGTCGGGAAATCCATATCTGCCACCCAGAGCGGAAGCATATCATCACTTCTCCCTCTTTCTTTTGCGAAATCATATTTCAGGCATTTTGTTCCATGTCTGTCCACTACTTTATCAAAATCGAACTTCATCTGTGCATCCTCCTACGCAAGTGCCTGCTCAAGATCTGCGATTAGATCATCTGCATTTTCAATTCCAACTGACAATCTTAAGAAATCTTCTGTGATTCCAAGTTTCTCTCTTACTTCTACCGGCAGATCTCCATGTGTCTGAAGCATCGGGTAAGTGATCAGTGACTCTACGCCTCCGAGACTTTCTGCATAAGCGATCAGTTTTACACTTTCCAGAAGCTTTCTTGCCGTTGCTTCACTGTCTACTTTAAAAGAAATCATACTTCCGAATCCGCTTGCCTGTGATGCATTTACTCCATACCCCGGATGCTCTTTCAAGCCTACATAATAGACCTGTTTTACTTTTTCATGTCCTTTTAACCAGTTCGCAATCTTCATCGCATTATCCTGCTGTGCTCTTAATCTTACAGACAATGTCTTAATTCCACGCAAGATCAGATAGCTGTCAAATGGTGCAAGACAGCTTCCGACTGTCTTATATATATAACGGATCTTCTTCGCTGTCTCTTCATCCGCCGAACACAGAAATCCTGCCAGTGTGTCATTATGTCCACCAAGGAATTTTGTCCCACTGTGGATAACCAGATCTGCTCCCAGTTCAATCGGTCTTTGAAATAATGGTGAAAGAAATGTATTGTCAACAATAATCTTCAGATCATGTTTATCTGCGATTTCTTTCATCTTTCTGAGATCTGTGACACGCATGGTCGGGTTACTTGGTGTCTCGATATAAAGTGCTTTTGTATTCTCCCGGATACCTGCTTCTACAAGATCTGCATCCGCAGTATCTACATAAGAAAACTCCAATCCCCTCTTCCCGCCGACAGATTCAAACATTCTGACAGAACCGCCATACAGATCATCTGTACAAAGGATATGATCCCCGCGGTCAAATAACTCCAGACAAAGACCTACCGCAGCCATACCGTTTGCGCATGCTACAGTATCTACCGCACCTTCCAGTGCCGACATCGTATGCTCAAGCTCTGTTCTTGTCGGGTTGCTCTCTCTCGTATAGTCGTATCCGGTAGACTGTCCAATACCAGGATGGGCAAATGTCGCTGCCTGGTAGATCGGTACTGCTACTGAACCGTAAGAATGTGTCTTTTCATCTGTTCCGTTTCCGTGTATACATCGTGTCTCAAATCCGTAATTCATTATTTACCTCTTTCATTGTAATCATCCAGGAAATTATATTCCATGTCATCTTTGTGGTATCCGATAATCGTTCTTAAGTTGACATTATGCACACTCCGGAAAATATTCTTTTCGATAATATCTCCCTGTTTTCTGAATTCCTTGATCAGTTCCTTCATCTCGTCACGTTTGGAACCTCTTCCGCCGCCACAGGATACACAGTTCTCTGTGAATCTGCATGCGCACTGAATGAAGTTGAGCTGATTGTAATCCCTCCATGCTATAATGTCATCTTCCTTGATCAGATACATTGGTCTGATCAGCTCCATACCCTCGAAATTCTGGCTATGGAGCTTCGGCATCATCGTCTCCACCTTTCCGCCGTAGAACATCCCCATAAGGATCGTCTCAATCACATCGTCGAAATGATGTCCGAGCGCAATCTTATTGCATCCCAGTTCTTTTGCGTGAGAGTATAAATAGCCTCTTCTCATTCTCGCGCAAAGGTAACATGGATTCTTGTCAATATCTGCTACCGTATCAAATATCTGTGTCTCAAATACCGTAAGCGGAATTCCAAGTACTTTGGCGTTATCCTGAATGATCTTCCAGTTATCTTCATTGTATCCCGGATTCATTACCAGAAATACTAATTCAAAATTCGCTTTGCCATGTTTTAACAGTTCCTGAAACAGCTTTGCCATCAGCATGGAATCTTTTCCACCGGAAATACAGACTGCAATCTTATCTCCGTCCTGGATCAGATCGTATTCTCTGATTCCTTTCGTGAACTTTCTCCAGATTCCCTTGCGGAATTTCTTGATGATACTGCGTTCAATCTCTTTCTGCTTCTCTCTGGTAGTATTTTCATCCTGTACGAACTCACTTAGTTTCTTTCTCAAAAAGGAACGATATCCGCCTTCAATATTCGCCGCATCATATCCTGCTGCTTCCAGTTCATAAACAGCATCGACACTCCATTCACCGGTATGGCATAATACATACACCGGCTTTTCTTTCGGAAGTTCTTCCATACGTTCTTCTACTTCTGCAAGCGGGATGCTGACCGCTCCCGGTACAGAGCCTCTGGTATATGCATCTGCAGGACGGACGTCCAGCACTGTGATTGTATTCTGATCTAATTGTAATAACTCTTCTATCGTGATTGTCTTCATATCTTTTAACCTCTCTTTGTGAGTTGCTGTTCATACAGCAGCTATTCCTATTAACCAGATAGGTTTTGTTATTTATCTGGTATTATATGACGTTTTTCCCTGTCTGTCAAGGAACTGAAATGTGTTTTAAAAACATTTATCTTTCAAATATACGCTAGAAAAGTTTACCACAAAAAAGAATACTGTACCAGTGGTTTCCCGCTAATACAGTATGTTTTGTTGTGTGAACTGATATTATATATAATACATATCCTGTCCATAATCAATGTATTCCTGATACTCTTTCTCCAGATCATGCAAGGTTACTGACTGGAGGATCTCTGTCACACTGTCATTTACCCTGTCGATCACCAGTTTCTGGATTGCTTTGACACTCCCGGTATATTTTCCTTCTTTCGGAAGCTCCTCATCTTCGATGCGGTAGTCACCTTCCAAAGCTTCTATAATAGAAGAAACGGTAATCTCCTGTGGCGGACGGCTTAAGAAATAGCCGCCCTGGGAGCCTTTTATACTCTTTACGATTCCTGCTTTTCTAAGACTTGCAAATACCTGTTCCAGATACTGTGGAGATATCTTGTTCCGCTCTGCAATGCTATTGAGCGCCACCTGTTCAGTTTTTGAATTGATGGTCAGGTCGATCAACGCTCTCAGACCATATCTGCTTTTCATTGAAAGTTTCATATATATCTCCACACTCCTTCATTATTTTTTATTCTACGGCTTTGAATGCCTCATCCAGATCCTGGATAATGTCATCAATATGCTCTGTTCCGATCGACAGACGGATTGTATTAGGCTTGATTCCCTGATCCAGTAATTCTTCTTCTGTGCACTGGCTGTGTGTTGTTGTTGCCGGATGGATAACCAGAGATTTTACATCTGCAACGTTAGCAAGCAGTGAGAAGAGTTCCAGATTATCGATGAAATCTTTTGCTTTCTGTGCGTCACCTTTGATCTCAAATGTGAAGATAGATCCTCCGCCATTTGGGAAATATTTCTTATATAATGCCTGCTGCTCCGGATCATCAGATACAGCCGGATGGTTAACCTTCTCTACCAGTGGATGGTTGTTCAGGTAATCTACTACTTTCAGTGCATTCTCAACATGACGCTCTACACGTAATGATAATGTCTCGAGTCCCTGTAAGAAGATAAATGAATGGATCGGAGAAATGGTTGCTCCTGTATCTCTTAAAAGGATCGCACGGATCTTTGTAACAAATGCTGCAGGTCCTACTGCTTTTGTAAAGCTGATTCCATGGTAGCTCGGGTTTGGCTCTGTAAGAGAAGCGAATTTTCCTGATGCTTCCCAGTCGAATTTACCGCTGTCAACGATGACGCCGCCGATTGTTGTTCCGTGTCCACCGATGAATTTTGTTGCTGAATGGATAACAATGTCTGCACCGTACTCGATCGGTCTTACAAGGTAAGGTGTTGCAAATGTATTATCTACAACGAGCGGAATCTTATGCGCATGTGCGATATTTGCAATCTTCTCAATATCTACAACGTCTGAGTTTGGATTTCCAAGTGTCTCGATATAGAGTGCTTTCGTGTTGTCCTGGATTGCTGCTTCTACTGCATCATAATCGAAGATGTCAACGAATGTGGTTGTAATTCCGTACTGTGGAAGTGTGTGCTCTAACAGGTTAAATGATCCACCGTAAATATTCTTAGCTGCTACGATATGATCTCCGTTCTGTGCGAGATTCTCGATCGTGTATGTTACTGCTGCTGCTCCGGATGCTACTGCCAGTGCTGCAACTCCGCCCTCCAGTGCTGCAATACGTTTTTCGAAAATGTCTTCTGTAGGGTTTGTAAGACGTCCGTAAATGTTACCTGCATCTGCCAGTCCAAAACGTGCTGCTGCATGATCACTGTTGCGGAATACATAAGAAGATGTCTGATAGATCGGCACTGCTCTTGCATCTGTAACCGGATCCGGACTTTCCTGTCCTACGTGTAACTGTAATGTTTCAAATTTTAACTCTCTATTCTCTCTTGTGATTTTTTCGCTCATTGGGTTGATCTCCTTTTTCTTCATAATTTTATCGTTATTTGTTGATACTGTCCGTTCTGTTTCGGATTCTATATCTTTTTATTCTGTAAATAATGGTGTTGAATAATATCTGTCACCTGAATCCGGAAGTAATGCTACGATTGTCTTACCTTTGTTCTCCGGACGTTTTGCCAGTTCGATGGCTCCTGCAAGTGCTGCTCCTGAAGAAATACCTACCAGAACTCCCTCTTTCTTTGCAAGAAGTTTGGCCGTTTCAAATGCTTCGTCTGCTTCTGCTTTGTAGATTTCGTCGTAGATCTTGGTATCCAATGTCTCTGGAACGAATCCTGCTCCGATTCCCTGAATCTTATGCGGACCTGCTTTTCCTTCTGAAAGTACCGGTGAAGAAGCCGGCTCCAATGCTACGATCTGAACTTCCGGTTTCTGCTCTTTTAAGTAAGCACCGATTCCGGAAAGTGTTCCGCCTGTTCCGACACCTGCGATCACGATATCGACTGCTCCGTCTGTATCGTTCCAGATCTCAGGACCTGTTGTCTTCTTGTGTGCTGCCGGGTTAGCAGGGTTTACAAATTGTCCCGGAACAAAGCTGTTTGGAATCTCTTTTGCAAGCTCATCTGCTTTTGCGATGGCTCCTTTCATTCCTTTGGCTCCTTCTGTCAGTACGATCTCTGCGCCGTAAGCTTTCAGGATGTTTCTTCTTTCCACACTCATCGTTTCTGGCATTGTCAGGATGATCCTGTATCCTTTTGCTGCTGCGATGGATGCAAGACCGATTCCTGTATTACCGGATGTTGGTTCAATGATCACAGAACCTTCTTTTAAGATTCCTTTTTCTTCCGCATCTTCGATCATTGCTTTTGCAATTCTGTCTTTGACGCTTCCTGCCGGATTGAGGTACTCAAGCTTTACAAGAAGTGTTGCTTCCAAACCAAGTTCTTTTTCTATGTTTACTACTTCCACCAGTGGTGTATTTCCGATCAGTCCTAATGTTCCTTTATAAATCTTTGACATTTTGCTTCCTACCTTTCCTACTTTTTCGGTATGTTTTCTTGATGAATTTACTATACTACCTTAATTCCTATTTGTCAACTATGTTTAGTATGTTTTTGTAATTTTTATTTTTCATGCGCGCAAGCGCAACAACATCGCATTCGTCCCCACATTCGCTTTTCTTTTGTCATTATCCTGCACGCTCCCTTCCGTTCTTTAAACTAAATAAAACCAATCCTTATATTTCCTATTGTTTCGATAGGTTTTATGGATTGGTTTTATTATATTACCGCTATGTCATATTTGTCAAGTATGTTTTACAGTTTTATCTGTATATCAAATCAATAACATTTAATATTCCATAATGCTCTGCAACCATCTTCAGCCCTTTTTTAATTTTTTCATGGCTATAATTCCCGGACAATAATTCATCTTCCGGCAGTTCATTTAGATATCCGTAAAATACAAGCGCTTTTTCTAAAGCTCCTTCTTTATTCACATCTACAAGTGTTAGTATTTCCTCTTCCATCTTCTTAATATTGTCTATACCACTTTGTCCGTTCGCAGCTTCTAAGATTTTTCTATTTTCACCTTTAATTGCTCCATCTGAAATATCTACAGGTGTACCTATATCCTTGTTTAATAATAATTTCACCATTGTTCTGATAACTTCATTATTCATTCTTATTATATAATCCTGCTCATACATATATTTCACTCCTCCGATTATTAAATCATTCCAAAACTGGATGTTCCGAAATTTTAATACTAGTGTATCTCCGAAAAATACTTTCTCTAAAATATTATACATCCCGGTATCTTCCCGTGTACACTTTTATATCACAAAAAGCTGTCTGGTTAGCATACCTTCATAACCTGACAGCTTTTTTATTTTTCTGAAAGCTTCTCTCTTCCATGTGGAAGCAGCCACGCTTCTTCATCCGGTCCTTTTGCAATGATCTGATGAATATTTCCAGGATTGCAGTCAATGTGATAATGCTTTTTGATTGCCGCAAAATCTGTCGTATCCCCGAATCCCGGTGTCTGATACAGGTCTCTTGCATAAGCCCACAGATTATCATAATCTCTCAGACGCTTCTTATTCACACGAAAGATATTATGATAAGCCACATCGAATCTTGCCAGTGTTACATATAACCGGACATCCGATTCTGTAATCTTATCTCCGAACAGATATCTTCTGTCAGCCAGTCTTTCCTCCAACCAGTCCAGACGGTTGAATACCATATAATAAGCTTCCTCATATGCCTCCTGGTTTCTCGCAAATCCTGCTTTGTACACTCCGTTATTTACTTCTCTGAAAATGATATCATTCAGGGCTTTGTTCTACTTTTCAAAAACACAGTGCTATCCTATTAGATAAAATGTCGTTCCGTCTTCATATTATAAATGACGTTTCTATACAGCCTGTGCCTTGCTTCCTTTTATCATTTCTACAAAATATGCATGCACACTTGTATCATCATTCAGTTCCGGATGAAACGCAGTTGCAAGCTGGCTGCCCTGTCTTGCGGCCACAACTTTTCCATCTACTACGGCCAGTGTCTCTGCATTTCCATAGACATCAGCAATATATGGCGCACGGATGAATGTCATTGGAATCTTTCCAAGTCCTTTCATCTCATCTTCTGTGTAAAAACTGCCAAGCTGCCTTCCATAAGCATTTCGCTTTGCCAGAATATTCATCGTACCAAAGCATTGGACTCCATCTTCCACCTGATCTGCCAGCAGGATCAGACCGGCACAAGTTCCAAATACCGGAAGTCCGTCTTCAATCTTCTCTTTTAATATATCGTAAATATCCAGCTCGATCAGAAGCTTTCTCATAACGGTGCTTTCCCCGCCCGGAAGGATCAGTCCGTCAAAAGAACGATCCAGATCTTCTTTTTTACGGATTTCGAAATGTTCCACGCCCAGGCGATCCAGCATCTGTCCATGTTCTAAGAATGCTCCCTGCATTGCCAAGATTGCAATCGTCATCTTACTTTCCTCTTTCTGCCATTAATAATTCAATTTCCTGTTCATTGATTCCTACCATTGCTTCGCCAAGATCTGTTGAAAGTTCAGCGATCAGTTTTGCATCTGTGTAGTTCGTAACTGCTTTCACAATAGAAGCCGCACGTTTTGCTGGATTACCTGACTTAAAGATTCCGGAACCTACAAATACACCTTCTGCTCCAAGCTGCATCATCAGTGCCGCATCTGCAGGTGTCGCAACTCCGCCTGCAGCAAAATTTACGACCGGAAGCTTTCCATTTTCATGAACATATTCCACAAGATCAACCGGAACCTGTAACTGTTTTGCTGCTTCGAATAATTCATCTGCTCTTAAGTTCTGGATACGGCGGATCTCCGCATTCATGGCTCTCATATGACGTACTGCCTGAACAACATCTCCGGTTCCCGGCTCGCCTTTTGTACGGATCATGGATGCACCCTCTGCGATACGGCGGAGTGCCTCGCCGAGATCTCTTGCACCACATACAAATGGTACTTTGAACTCTTTTTTATTAATGTGGTAAATGTCATCGGCCGGTGAAAGTACTTCGCTTTCATCGATATAATCAATCTCGATTGCTTCCAGGATCTGCGCTTCTACAAAATGTCCGATTCTGCATTTTGCCATAACCGGAATGGATACCGCTTCCTGAATGCCGCGGATCATCTTCGGATCGCTCATGCGGGATACGCCGCCTGCCGCACGGATATCTGCCGGGATTCTTTCCAGTGCCATGACTGCACATGCACCTGCTTCTTCTGCGATCTTTGCCTGCTCCGGAGTTGTTACATCCATGATAACTCCGCCTTTTAACATCTGTGCCAGCTGCTTATTTAATTCATATCTGTTCTCTTTCATAATTCCTGTACCTTTCCTATCTGTTTTCTGTGAATTTTCTTTGAGTCTTATCATACGCTCATCTGGTATTTTTTAAACAGCCAGTTTTCATGTTTTTGTGCATGCCAATTTTGCATAAAAAAGACCTTTTGAAACCCAACGTTTTCAAAAGATCCTTTTTAGCCTTCTCTTTAATTAAAATCATTCTATTTCAAATGTCTTATTTTTCAAGCCCGAACGTTTCCACAACCACAATCCAGACACGATAACTAATAAACCTCCGCCTATCATTTCAACTTCATAGACTACATTTTCTTTAAAAGTTGTCATAACCGGAAGTGCCGAGCACACAATCGCAATCACGCAGATTACCAATTCCATATACCCAAGAAAGCATCCCCACTTTTTATTTTTTGTCATCTGATACAACCCAGGTTTATCAACCTTTTTCCGTTTAATTTTAATATATGCCGCAAACAAAAGAACATACGGAAACAACGATGTCAACGCGGTCATAGTAATTAATACATTGTAAATCGTTTCAACTGCCGGGAAAACTGCCACGCCTGCAAGCAGCAGAGAAACAAGTATCGCCTGAAATAAAATCGCCTTCTCCGGAATGTCATGCTCATTTTTCTTCGTAATCTTCTCCGGAAAGATTCCCGGTTCAGAATATCCAAACAACATCTTTGTCGGTTGCGCAATATACAGCACTACCGCTCCAAATATCGACAAAGTAATTCCAAATGCTACGATCTGAACAAAAAATTGAGGAACTTCCAGGAGATTGCAGGCAATTACTAATGCATCCAAAGTCCCTGTATACGCAAAGATTTCTGACGTCGGCATCAGCATTGTCATACATACCGAACCAATCACATATAATACGCAGATTGTTCCGGCAGCAATCATGATTGCTCTTGGATAATCTTTCTGAGGATTTTTCATTTCAGAAGCGAAGTTTGCTGTAAATTCAGCTCCTGTATACGCAAATGTAATTCCCGAAATTGCAACCAGCGAATTCATATTTAGCTTAGGGGTCAATGTTGCTATCGTATACTCAGATGCACTTGGTGCCTTTTTGAACACTACCACTGCCAGAATTGCCATACCAATCAGACACACCGTCGGTACCACCGAACCCAGCGCACCTACACTGGTAAAGTATTTTCCAAATTTCATACCACGCATACTCGCAAACGACAACGCCCAGAAAACAACCAACGACATAATCAATACTAGTATTTTGTTATCTGCAAGTTCTGGTTTCCCAATCATGTAAGTAAAATTGATTGAGAAAAATGTCAGAAAAGATGCATACCAGAAAATAAGTGCCGTCCAATGCATCCAGGATACTAAAAATCCATATTTTGTTCCGAATGCAATTTTAACCCAGTCATTCAGACCTCTATCTGTAGGATATGCTGTTGCCAGTTCCGCACACATCAGCGCCTGCGGCACAAAGAATATCAGCATAAATATGATCCACATCGGGATTGCTCCCAACCCCAGGCCAAAACTGTCTGAGGTTGATTTTGCAATCCAGCGGATTCCATAAAGGGCAGATACATTCATAAGCACAAGTTCCCAGAATGTAATACTTTTTTCTTTCAATCGCCTCGCCCCTTTTTAAATTCCATTTCTCTTTACTTTGTAGTCATAATCTCTGTGGAATACATGTTCATCATTAATTGATGCATCCATGTGTCCGGTAATATAGAAGTTATCTTTATCAGCAGTCTGAGTAACAACGATATCACAATCTGTCAGCCATCCATCACGGCCGTTCTTCATCTTCTGCGTAATAGTATATTTGGCTGACAACGGATCTTTGTTGCTCATCGTCAGTTCTCTCTTGAGGTTATGTTCTACTACCGTTCCAATATCATCAAAGCGATAGATACCCTCTCCAAACACTCCACCAACACCGTTTGTAATAGATGTCCATGAATCCGTGAGCAGATCATACTCAATTGTACGGTCTACACGACCAGGTGATAATGTTGTCATCGGAGTAAGCGGCGCACATCTGGCTTCCATATTCGGACCTTCCGCATCTTTTCCTGAGAACATCGGTAATGCAAATTTAGCAGTAGACAGATCCAGTTTTAATGTTGCAAGCTCCGGTGATGGCCAGATCATTGGCCAGAATGAGTTTGCAATAGAAAGTCTGATTCTGTGTCCTTTCGGGAAGTTATGTCCACACACATCCAACTGTACTTTTGCTTTATATGTCTTACCTTCTTCAAGGTATACCACCTTATCATGCCCCTCTAAATGCGTCAGATTCATAAGTCCATAAGAAACTCTTGTTGCAGCTCCATCCGGATGGATATCACTCAGCTGAGCATACATAAATGCATTTGGCTTATCGCAGGTAAACTCTACCTCAAATTCCGGATATCCAAGAATCTCTACTTCTTCCTCTAATATATCCGAATCAAATACCATTGCCATTCCATCATCTACTCTCATGTCTGCCGGAGACTCCCCGAGAACACCTGCTCCCATCCACTCATTTGCCAGGAGTCCGTGATTTGGAAGTGTGCAAAGATCTACGATTTCTTTCTTTGTATTTGCTTCATCCTGAAGATGTCCGTATGTCATAGAAAGTGTTTTCATAGCAACATCTTTTGACGGCCATCCGTCCAATGCAACCCAGCGTCCATCACTAAGCGGATGTACAGTTTCTGGTTCCATGCTGTCTTCCAACCACACCTGTACCATCGGGCAGTCTAATGTGTCGTTATCAACACCTTTCAGCCATTTATCCCACCATTTTGTAGCTTCACCAAGGAAATCAATTGCCGGCTGAGGCATTCCGTCATGAGCAAATACATGTGCCCAAGGTCCGATCAGTGCTTTTCTCGGAACACTTAATCCTTCCATCAAAGTTAATACACTGTTTGTATAAGAATCAGCCCATCCATCCAGTGCAAATACAGGAACTTTAATATCGTCATAATTCACACTTACAGAGCCGTGTTTCCAGTAATCATCTCTTGTCTGATGTTCCATCCAGTTAGCCGGCCAAAGTGGCATTTCCTCCAAACGTTTAACAGACTCTTCTTTCCATGTATCCGGTTTGATCTCCGAATCAATCGCGCGGCACATGTATGCCAGCATAATATTGCCCCACCAGAAGTTATCATTCAACAGGCATCCACCTTTATAATGAATATCCTGTGTATATCTGTCATCAACAAATCCTACACAGATGATCGCTCTTAATCCTTTTGGCTGTCTTGCCGCAACCTGCAATGAGTTAAACCCACTCCATGATTTTCCCATCATTCCGACATTTCCGTCACACCATGGCTGCTCGGCAATCCATTCGATGCATTCTACCGCATCATCCTGTTCCTGTTTCAGGTATTCATCATAGAAACACTGGTCAGACTCTCCTGCTCCACGCATATCTACGCGAACTACGTTATATCCCATACCTGCAAAGAAACCATACATCGGTTCATCTCTTCCACGCATTCCATCTCTCTTACGATACGGCTGTGTCTCAAATATTGTAGGAACCGGTTTATCTGTCTTAGGATGCCAAACACGCGCCGAAAGGCGGCAGCCATCAGACATTGTAATCCATTCGTTCTCGATCACATCCCACTCGTAAGGAAATTCATCTCGCGCCATTACTCTTTTTACTGTTGATTCTACTTTAGCCATAATTTAACCCTCCTTCTTTTTTATTATGCTTCTGTAGCATCTGCTTTTTTCTTTCCATACTTTTTTGTCCAGATAATCGCAACGATTAATCCGATCACACCCATCGCGATCATATACAGGAAATTCAGGTGATATCCCTGATATCCCGGATAAGTATCTAACAATTTACCTGCGATTGTATAACTCAAAACTTCCGGCAAATATCCAAATGTGGACGCCATACCAATTGCAACTCCTCCTAATTCCACCGGAATACCACCTTCTGAAATAAACGAGAAGTACAGACCAAAGTTTATAAACATACCTGCATATACCAGCACACAAGCCGCCACAACCAATATCATTCTGCTATCCGAAGCCATTTTGCCTGTAACGTCCATGATAACCACACCGGCGATCATCAAAATATAACCAACAATCATTGTATGGCTTCTTCCGAATTTATCTCCGGAAAATCCACCAAGTGTTGCCGCAAACGGACGGATGTACTGAGACATAACCGTTAAGATTGCTGCGATCACGGCTGTAACTCCGATGATATTACTTGCATAAGGAGTAAAATAATATGATGACATATTAAAAGTATAACTTGTGTACATCATGATAATAATCAACCACATAACCGGCATCTTTAACACTCTGATAATATCTTTAAATGAAACAGTGCTTGAAGTTCCGTCTTCTTTAACGGTCTCAGGCTCCTTCAACAGGAAAATAAAGATAATACCTACAATCAACGGTGCCAACGAATAGAACCAGATAATTCCTTTAATTCCGAGAGTCGGCATTGCCTTTCTCTGAAAAATTCCAAAAATCGCTGTTGCCACTGCAAGATGTGCCGCATTGAATACACCTCGCCCACCTTCAAAGGTTCCATAAGCACGGCTTTGTTCCTCCTCAGTTGCCTGGATTCTGACAATCTTCATAAGCGCAGGCCAGAAAGTCAAAAGAGATGTAACACCCCATAATCCATAGATCACTACCAATGCATAGAAATTATTAACAAACAAATGAAGCAATCCACCCAAACCAGTTGCAATCATCGAAAAAATAAGCAGTTTTTTCGCTTTGATTTTATCGGCCAATACTCCACCGATAATATAAGAAAATACACCCAACACGCCGTAGGCACTTCCTAAAAGTCCCATCTGCGTATTAGTCAAGTGATACATTGCCTGATACGTATCATAGTAATATGATCGAAAATATGGCAATCCATAAATAATTGAGCCGGCAAAAGATAGCAAAAGAATGGTTCCTATATTCTTCTTGTATCCTACTTTTGCTTCCTTAGACATAATCTCCTCGCCTCCATTCAGCTTTATAACGTTTTATGAGTACTCTTTTCATTAATAATTATTGCACATTAATAATCTATTCACAAATTTATCTAGTTTCTTCATTCGACAATAATTTTTACTATTATTTTCATTATACGAAAATTCTATTTAGAAACCGCAGCATCTGTCTATTACTTTTCCTATTTTTTATCTATTTTCATACATTTTTTTCATATTACGAAAATTGTATGAAAATAGATAAAAATAATTCGCATTAAATTTATTGAATTTAAAGCATCTTCCTTTACTATGGAGTAAAATAAAAGAAAAAACTTTGTCGCAAAGGAAGAAAAATGAACAGAGAACAGGAAAGAGCCAAAAGAAGACCGGAAAAGAATCCAGTTGTTGAATACAATAAGATTCAAAATAAATATTACCCAGAGTTATTTGCCAAATTTGCTGAGGTGAATGATCCGCGAAATCAAAGTTATATTGAATATCCAGTGAGGGTTATGCTTGGAACCATGTACTACAAATGCATAAGCGGAATTTCAAGTATGCAGGAAATGACACTGAAATTTAATGATGATGCAGTTGTAGAAAATCTCTACTCATTCATGAGTGAAGAAAAGAAGGAGTATCTTCCTCATGGTGTTATAGAGAATGAATTTTTGGCAAGACTGAACCCAGAGGAACTGGAAAAAATACAGAAAGATATTGCTTATTCTATGATCCGTAGAAAAACATTTGATGATGCCAGGGTGTTGAAAAGGTGGCAGATCATTATTGACGCCACAGAACTGGATGAGGGATATCAGAAAAAGAATGAATATTACCTGAGCCGCTGCTATAACCGTGGAGAAGCAGATGAATTTACGAAGTATCACAGAAGCGTGCTCGAAGCAAAACTTTATCTGGGGAATAACCTTGTATGCAGTATAGCATCTGAAGCGATCCAGAATTCTGAGGAATATATCAATCAGAGTGAAAAAAAAATAAAACGGGACTGTGAAAGTAAAGCATTTATCAGAGTTGCAGAAAAGATTAAGAAACAGTTTCCGAGACTTCCGATCATTATAACGGCAGATGGGTTGTATGTCAGTCAGAAAGTTATACAGACCTGCACAGATAACGGCTGGAATTATATCATCCGTTATAAAGAAGGAAGTGCATCATCCATAGCCAAAGAATATCAGTCATTGCCGGAAAAAGAAAAGATAGGTTCAGAAATAGAATATCAGAATCAGATTATGTTTCAGAATGCAGATGTAAATCTGACATATTATACAGAAAAGAAGATTAAACCAGATGAAAAAAAGAAACAACAGAGTTTACATGGATTGCAGACATTACAATCACAAAAAACAATGCCAGAAAAATAGTAAATGCGGGAAGAAACAGATGGAAGATAGAAAATCAGGGATTCAACCGGCAGAAGCATTGGCGGGGGAATATAGAGCATGCATGCAGCTGGAATGAACAGGCACAAAAGAACCATTATCTGATGGAGCAGATAGCAGATTTCATAAAGTAGCTTTATGAATATTATTACCTGAAGAAAAATGAAATAAATTTACCTTTCAAAACTAACAAAAATTTTGCCTAGTAGCATTTTTTATCAGAATATGTTAGAATCTTTTTATACTTTTTAGTTTTTATCAACTAACATTATCAAAAAACATCAAGGAGGGATAATATGGATTCTTGCGATTTTTACACAACACTTGGCAAAAAGCTTCGGGCAAGACGCCGGACCAAACACATGACCTTAAGTGATCTCTCCAAAAAATTGAACAAAAGCGTTGCCACGATTTCCAAATACGAAAAAGGAGAGGTTCTCATAAGTATTGACACTCTGGTAGACATTTGTCAGATTCTGAATATCGACATAGCCTCTCTGCTCCCCATAACTTCAACCGATAAAAGCGCAGCCGAAATTGCAAGGTACCAGAATTATTTTTCTGACAAACTTTATCTTTATTGGTTTAACGGAGAAAAGAACTGCTTGCAGAAGGCAGTTCTGGAAAATAAGAATTTGTCATTAACTGCTACGATGTATTACGATGTCGATGACATATCCAACTACTACGAAGCGAATTATATTTACGAAGGTGATATTACCTACAGCGATACATGTACGGTTTTTATCCTTGTAAATACAAAGCCGCCTTTTGACATTCTGACGTTGCGTCTTCCGTCAATCGGCATTAATTCCATGCACGTTGTCGGTCTGATTTCCACGATTACGTACTTTTATCAGAGTATCGCCATGAAAGTGATTGCCAGCGAAAATCCGCTACCGCTTAATGATGAATTGACAAATGCTCTTCACATTTCTTCAGATGAATTAAAGAATATCAAACGTACAAACTTTTTCTTTGCACAATAGTCAACAAAAATAGTCTACGCCTATTCAACTCCCCTGCCCCTCATTCGAGGGCACTGAAAAAGTAGATTATACCGTTCTATATTTGGTACAATGTATCTATCAAATATAGGCGGTGTTTTTATAATCGAACAACAGCAGAAATTGGTGCTAAATCTCTACATGGAAATATATGAATTAATAATCCCAAAAGATAATCTTCTCCGGCAGATAAAAGAATTGGTTGATTTTAGCTTTATTTATGATGCATTGCTTGCTAATTATTGTCTGGATAACGGAGGAAATGCAGTTCCACCTATCCGAATATTTAAATATCTTCTTTTGAAATCAATTTACGATTTATCAGATATTGATCTGGTTGAACGTTCTAAATACGATATGTCTTTTAAATATTTTTTGGACATGGCTCCAGAAGATGAAGTTATAAATCCAAGTTCATTGACAAAATTTCGGAAGTTACGTTTAAAGGATATGAATCTTTTGGATATGCTGATTGCCAAAACAGCTCAGTTAACATTAGAAAAAGGAATTATTAAGTCAAAATGCATTATTATGGATGCAACGCATACAAAATCAAAATACAATCAAAAGACTCCCCCGTCAAGTACTCCAGGAACAATCAAAAAAACTGCGCCGTAGCATCTATGAGATTGATGAAACAATGAAAGAAAAATTTCCTGATAAAAACACAGATGATTCTTTAGAAAAAGAACTAAAATACTGTAAACAGCTTATTGATGTTATAAAAGGAAATGAAGAAATTTGCAGTTATCCAAAAGTGCAGGAAAAATTAAAATCTACTAGAAGAATCTGTCACTGATGACATGGAACATTTAGAAACTTCAAAGGATGAAGATGCAAAAACTGGTCATAAGACAGCCGATACTTCATTTTGGGGATATAAAACACACATAGCAATGACAGAAGAACGGATCATCACAGCTGCCACAATCACCAGCGGCGAAAAAATAGATGGCAAAGAACTGCCAAAACTTGTACAAAAAAGTAAAGCTGCTGGGATACAGTTTGAATCAGTCATTGGAGATATGGCTTATTCTGAAAAGACAAATATCGAGGCGGCAAAAAAAGGTGGTTATGAACTGATAGCAAAATTAAATCCGGTTATTACACAAGGTAACCGAAGAAAGGAAGATGTGTTTGAATTTAATAAAGATGCCGTCGCATCTATCGAAGTTTCAACCAATGGCGAACTGCTACTGCTATCCTTTCTTCCTTTGGTTACGACCCTTTGAAATACCCTGAATGCAACCATCAAATGGAATTTTTAGAACTCTATTACAACCACCAACGCGTATCCCTCCAAGAACTTTACGAGAAATCCATGTCCAAATCTCGTGGAAAGCGTTCTTCTGCATAATTCTTTTTCGATTATCTGTGTTATAATCCTCTAAAGGAGGAACATTACCATGAAATCTAACATTGAGGAATTACGCAAAAAAATATAAATAATCCACCTGAAGGAATGACATCTATGGACATTCGCAACATGAGCGAAGATGATCTTCTGGATATGGATTATTTCTTAAATGAAGATAATCTGTTTGATGACGAGGCTGGTATAGAAGGTTTTTACATCTTCTAAATCGGTGTCGTTCTATCTGTGTGCCCGCCTCTGTGCGGGCTATTTTCGTTCAATGGTTCGCCCAAAATCGAACTTTCCTATAAAATAAAAAATACAGCAGACTTTTGCCTGCTGTACATTTTCTTGTTTTTTATTCATTTACATTTACAGATCCAACTTGCCGCACTTCTCTTCATGATTATTTACCAGATCTGCAAGTGTCACACTATCCACATACTGGTCGATTACTTTCTTAAGTCCTTCCCAGAACTCAAGTGTGGAACACTGATCCTGTCTCTCGCAGCGATTCGGCACGTCATCCAGACACGCAATCGGCGCAAGGCTTCCTTCCGTTGTACGGATAATATCTCCGGCTGTATATTCTTCCGGCTCTTTCGCCAGCATATAACCACCGTTATTGCCACGATAACTTCTTACATATCCGGCCTTTGTCAGCATCGGCATAATCTGTTCCATATATTTTAATGTAATTCCCTGTCTTGCCGATATGTCTTTCAGACGAATATATTCCCCATTTGCATTCTCTGCCAGATCAATCATAATTCTCAGTGCATATCTGCCCTTTGTTGATATCTTCATAGTACTTCACCTTTCATCCAGGTCTCTTCTCCCGGTTCATCTCCTACTTAATTACTATGATATCACATTTTTTGACAAATGCCAATCCTCCGAACCATTCGTCCGTTATCCTTTTTCGCCTTTTTTAATCCTGGAATGTCTTCAAAGCATCAATTGTTCTCTGAATCAGATCTTCCAGTGTCCATCCAAGCATATCCGCTCCGCGTTCGATGACTTCTCTGGAACATCCTGCTGCGAAATTCTTGCTCTTGTATTTTTTCTTTACAGACTTTAATGTCAGATCCTGTACACTTTTTGACGGACGCATCAATACAACAGCTCCGATCAGACCCGTCAGCTCATCAACCGCATACAATACTTTTTCCATCTCGTGCTCCGGTTTGATATCCACTGTAATCGCATAGCCGTGACTCGCCGTTGCATGGATGATCTTCTCATCGATTCCCCGTTCTTTCATGATCTCCTGCGATTTGATACAGTGTTCTTCCGGATATTTTTCAAAACCCAGATCGTGTAAAAGTCCTACGATTCCCCAGAAATCTTCCTCATCCGCAAACCCGAGCTCTCTTGCAAAATAACGCATCGTATTCTCTACCGTCTGTGCATGCAGGAGATGAAATTCATCCTGGTTATATTCGGTTAATAATATCACAGAACTGCCATTTGTCAATCAGATATTGGATCTACTTTATTTTATACTGAGAATACATTGCAATGGAATCACTTAGTTTTTGCCAGAAATTTTTTGTAACTGCTATCAATCGCAAATGCTCCAAGCGGTGCAGTCAGTACAATTGCAAGCACTGCTACCGTCAGAACCACATCGCCACAGGCAAATCCAAGCGCCAGAGGAATTCCTCCGATTGCAGCCTGTACGGTTGCTTTCGGTGTGTATGCCATCATCGTAAATAACTTTTCTTTTCCATTCATATCCGTTCCAAGCAGACATACAAAGACCCCTGCCATTCGGAAGATCACTGCGCCACAGATTAAAACGACTGCCTTGAGTCCTACATGAGACAAATATCCGATATTTACAGTCGCACCGACCAGTACGAATAAGAATACCTCTGCTGCCACCCACATCTTTCCACATTTTACTGCAATCCTTTTTGCAGCCACTTCCCTGTATTTCTGTAAGCCCACTCCAAGAAACATCACTGCAATTAACGCCGAGAACGTAATTGCAGTTGTCATATGATCTTCTGCCACTACCAGTAAAAATGAAATACTGAGTAAGATTAATACCTTTACGGTATCCCGGATATGTACTTTCTCAAAATACCGTGCAAGAAGCCATCCGGCAAGTAATCCAATGATCATTCCCAGGATAATAGATATCGGAATATTCAGGAAACTCATAACCAATACGCTTTTTCCCTGCATAATCCCTGAAAAGGTCGTAAATAATACGATGACATATACATCATCTACCGAAGCACCCGCAAGAATCAACTGTGGGATTCCTTTTTCCGTTCCATAGCCTTCTTCCATCAATCTTACCATACGCGGCACGACAACCGCCGGTGAAACCGCCGCAAGTACAGATCCTAATATTGCCGCTTCCAGCACAGAAAGTCCCAGTAACCTTGGTGCCAGCACTAACATTCCCAACAGCTCAAAAGTTGCCGGTACAAAGCACATCATTACCGCCGGACGCCCGATTTTTTTCAAACCGGAAATGTCAAGCCCTAATCCGGCCCTCATCAGAATAATGATCAGTGCCATCTTCCTAAGTTCCGATGAAATATTTAACAGATTTTCATCCAGAAGATTCAGCACATACGGTCCCAGAACGATACCGGTGAGAAGCATTCCCAGAAGCCCCGGCAGTTTTAATTTTTTACAGATCCAGCTCATCCCCATACCACAGAGCAGGATCAGCGCAACGCTTAGTAACATTTTATATTCCTCCTTATCTACAGAATCTGCCACTGGCAGTTTCTTTCAACCGCATAGCGATCTATAAACGCAGAAAAAGCTGAGACTTTCTGCGTCATTATTCGCAGAAGTCATCAGCTTTATAAGCGGTTCTAGTATGATCACTAAGGGAGAACTTCATTCCCTTCTAAAAGTTATAACATACCTGTATGGTATTTTGCAACTGTAGTTTCAATTTTAATGCCTGTCCATCTCCTTATCACCGTCATTTTCTTTCTTAAACCAGGATAACAGATCTCTCCTCATCAGCTTTTCCATCAGGTTCAGATTCGGATCGGAATGCTCCAGTTCTCTGGAATAACGATATACGGTATCTATCACATCCTCCATCTCCAGTGTCTTCTCATTCTTCAGCCACTGTGCCAGCAGAAGTTCGTGGATCAAAAGTACACTGACAACCGCCATCTGTACCTTCACATATCCCTCTCCATCATAGACTGCACCGCAGAAATAGGTGCTGATGAAATATACCAGGAGCTGTTCATACTGGATCTCATAGTCCGGCATATATGTGTTCAGCCACGTGTGGAATTCTCGTTTATTCTTTGTATACTGTTCTTTGTACTTTGTACATTGTTCTTCACTTCCACTACAGACGGCATCTCCGTAAAGCAAGCTCTCCGCCTCCAGAAGATACGGTTCCCAGTCATCCCGTAACCGTTCCATCAGATATTGATTCTGGAACATTTTCTTAATAAATGCATAGTCTTCATCTTCTGATAATTTTGCTTCAACGAATTGCGCCGCCTTCTCCGTCTGATATTTTTCAAATACATCATCAATGGAAAAGATATCTTCTCTTTTAATCCGCACCTGCAAGTCATGTGCGATCGCCAGCACCAGACCAACCCGCAGATCCAGTCTCTTACTTCTGTCCTGAAGGATATTGATCATCACTTTTCTTGCATCTACCAATTTTGAATACAAGAATGGATCAAAATCATCATATTCTTCTTTCTTGTTGCTTTCATATGTCAGAAAGCGCACCGGTTCCTTTTTACCAAGCAGAATTCTTGCCACCTCCGGACAGGATACAGACAACGTCATCTCTCGGACATCTTCAAATTCTTCTACGTGTCTTGGATACATCTTACAAGTCCGGCACAGACTTTTTTCACCGAGTGCTATATACATATCACAGAGATTTTCATCATTTAAAAAGGCACAGCGCTTATTCTTGTCCTGCTTAAAGGTTCCTTCTTTCCAGTTAATGGACTTTCTTAATCTTTTTCTAAATGATCCGGTTACTTTCTTATATTTTTTCAACGCTGCTTCGTCCGCCACAATCTGCCAGCCGGCGCAGCATGTATCTTCACATTCGCCTGCAATACAGGAAAATTCATGGTAATAATCCGGGATTGTATATAACATTGATTCTTCCTCCAGTTTTTATACAAAATCAATTCAACTTTGAGCATTATACCACATAATTTTTGTTAGAGGACAGAACATTTTTAGTTTGGTATAAAAATCCCCCGGGCTCTTTAGGAGGAATCGCCCGGGGGAAAACTGCATAACTTACATTAGTATAAAAGGGTTCTCAAGGATTTACTGTAATTATTATCCTAATTATTTAATAAAGCTTACATGCTTACAAATCTCTTCTGTAGCAGCATCTTTCTTCTTATTGTATTCAATCTTTCTTTCTTCAAAGAGGTTGTCTCCGTTTGCATCGATAGAAACAATCAGTGGTCCGAATTCTTTTACGCGGCAGTTCCAGAGTGTCTCTGGCATTCCGAGATCTCTCCACTCAGCTCTTACGATCTCTTCTACTTCTGTAGCAGCTACTACAGCGTTACCTGCAGGGAATACGCAGTGGATTGCTCCGAATTCTTTACATGCACGCTCTGTATTTTCTTTCATACCACCTTTACCGATGATCACACGTACACCAGTTTCTTTTACGAATTCGTACTCGAATTTTTCCATTCTCATACTTGTTGTCGGTCCTACAGATACCATTTCGAATTTGTCATTTTCCAGTGGACGGATGATCGGTCCTGCATGAAAGATTGCGTTGTTTCTTACATCTACAGGAAGTTCTCTTCCTTCTTCTACCAGACGGCGGTGTGCAACGTCACGACATGTTGTCATGCTTCCGTTCAGATATACGATGTCACCGATCTTGATATCTTTTAAGTCTTCTGCTGAAATAGGTGTTGTTAAGATTTTTTTACCGTTCTTTACTTCTACCATTATAATTCTACCCCCGTATGTGTTGTGATTGTGTAGTTCAGGTCCTTATCAAATACAATATGTCCTCTTCTGTGGCTCCAGCATCCTACGTTAACAGCTACACCGATTGTAGACGGATGACGTGCTGTGTTCTCAATATTAACGCCCATTACAGAATATTTTCCGCCCATACCCTGTGGTCCAAGGCCGATTGCATTGATTCCGTCTTCGAGAAGAGTCTCCATCTTAGCTGCTCTTTCGTTCTCATTGTGTGATCCGATCGGACGCATCAGTGCTTTCTTAGAAAGAAGTGCTGCCGTCTCAACAGATGTTGCCACACCTACACCAACGAGAAGCGGAGGGCAGGCATTCAATCCGTATGTTGTCATAACGTCCATAACGAACTTTGTAACTCCTTCGTATCCTTCACCCGGCATCAGAACCATAGCTTTTCCAGGAAGAGTACATCCGCCCCCTGCCATGTATGTATAGATCTCACATTTGTCTGAGTTTGGAACGATATCCCAGAATACAGTCGGTGTTCCTTTTCCTACGTTCTTTCCTGTGTTGTATTCATCAAATGTCTCTACACTGTTGTGACGGAGAGGTGCTTCAAATGTTGCTTTCACAACAGCGTCTTTCAGAAGTCCTTCCAGTTCGTCGATAAGTGGGAATTTTGTTCCACATTTTACCCAGAACTGTAATACACCTGTATCCTGACAGCTTGGTCTGTTCAGTTTTACAGCAAGTTCCTGGTTCTTGAACATGGTGTCATAAATTACCTTTGAAAGCGGGCTGTCTTCTTTCTCACGCAGCTCTGTTAATTTTTCAATGACATCATCCGGCAGTTTCTTTGCGATATGTGCAATAAATTTTGCCATATAATCTGTAAGTTGTGTTACCTGTTGTTCTTTAGACATTTTCATATCCTCCTTGAAATTCTATTAAAAATTTTTAGTTCCTATCTATATTCCCACAACAGTATTGTGATGAAAGACAGCGAAAACTTTTATCACAAACTGTCATGAGAGGTATGTCTGCTTACATCTTCCGTTTTTATGGAGATTAGAGGTCAAATACTTCCTTATGTTTATGGGAAGAATGGATAGAAGATTGGAAGCAAGATCATACTTACTATGGTTGCTACTACGATCATAGGAATACCTGCTTTCGCATAATCCTTGAACGTATATCCTCCTGCCGTTACTACCATGGTGTTGGCCGGCATTCCGATTGGTGTTGCAAATGCACAGGATCCTCCGATTACACATGCCATCAGTACGGCACTTGGATCTGCACCCATGCCCTGTGCGATGGATACTCCGATCGGAGCCATCAGTGCTGTCGTTGCTGTGTTTGACATAAAGTTTGTCATGATACAGCAGAGCATGAAGATTACAAATGTTAATATGTATGGTGAAGGGTTATCTCCCAGCATTCCGATTACTTTATCTGCGATCAGTTCTCCGGCACCGGTTGCTTCCAGTGCAGACGCAAGGGAAAGCGTACCTCCGAATAAGAAGATCGTCTTCAAGTCGATGGAAAGGAGTGCGTCTTTCTCACTGATAACGCCTGTAACGATCAGTGCAAGTGCTCCCACACATCCTATGACACATAACTTAATACCAATCTGATCTTCAAAAATCATTCCCAGAAGTGTTAATAACAGGATGATCAGTGAAAGGGTCTGTTTCCACTTTGGAACATTGCTGAAATCTTTTGTCTCATCAAAGATTCCCTCACCGCTTGTGTCCACTTTATCCGGCAGGAATTTGTATCCGAACAGTGCGAAGAAAATAATTCCTACGACCAAAATTGGAAGACCTACTTTCGCATAATCGAAGAATCCGAATTTCAGTCCAATCTTCTCCATGGATGACTGTGCGATCATGTTACCAGGTGCACCGATCAGTGAAAGGTTACCTCCCATGGCTGCTGCAAATACCAGCGGCATTAACAGTCTTGATCTTGAATATCCTGATTTTGCAGCAATACCGATAACTACCGGAATGAGGATTGCGGCTGTTCCTGTGTTGGAAAGGAAGCCACTCATCACTCCGACGATCACCATGATCGCAATGATCAGCTGCCTTTCTGTCTTGGCAAAATGTGTAACCACTCCTCCGATCTTGTTCGCCATTCCCGTCTCAAACAGTGCTCCACCGACAATGAACATTGCAACAAATAAGATTACATTGCTGTCGATGAATCCCGAGAATGCAGTCTGCCAGTCCAATACCCCTGTGACTACCAGTCCCACACAGACAATCATCGATGTTACCCCAAGCGGAATCTTTTCAAGCATGAACATGATGATTGCAAATGCCAGAAACAGTAATGTAATTGTTATCTGACTCATCTTCATTACCTCCTTGTAATTATTTCGTTCGATTTCTCGGATACGTTTTTGTTTGATCTTTGATGTATGATATTTGATTTTGTATCCAAATCTTGATTATAAAATACTCCTTAATAATAAAAATGTCAATAGGTATTTATAGATTTTGGCATATGTTATAAAACTGTATATCGTCTTTTGTTCAAAATCACCATATTCAGCGTTTTTTGTATTGAAAGGACCTGCCACAGGCAACTTTTCTTGCATACTTAGACAAAAAAAGTGCGTTGTTATTTACCACAAAGGTAAATAACAACGCACTAATTATTTATAATATGTAAGCATATCATCCCGGCTCCGCATAATATGATCATACATCGCCTTCTGTGCTTCCTTCTGATCATGAGCCTTGATTGCTCTCCATATCCTTTCATGTTCTTTAATCGACACTTTCGCATAATCCTCTTCTGATACCATGCTGCCCATAGACAGACCATTCCATAATTCAGAAATCATATTTTTCATCTTCTGGTTACCTGCCGCAGACCAGATCTCATGATGAAATGCACGGTTCAGATCTGTATATTGCTTTAAATTGCCTTCCTTCAGAGCCTCTTCTGCTTCTTCGTACACGGATTCTATCTCCGATATGTCCGTCTCCGGCTCTGCTGCAAGCGATGCTGCCGCACTTTCTAAAATTGCACGAAGTTGATAATGTTCTTTAATATAAGTTTCCGTAATTCCAAGTACTACAGCTCCTTTGTTCTTGCGCAACTGTATTAACCCATCTCTTGCAAGTATCTGAAATGCCTCTCTTACCGGCATCGCCGATACATTTAACTGTGTGGCTACACTTTCCAGTGAAAGGACTTCTCCTTCTTTCATCTGCCTGGACAAGATTGCCTTCCTAAGTTCTGCCGCTACCTTTTCCTTGGCCGACGGCATCTTAATTGGTTTTAATCCATTCATTCATTCATCCCTCTCTCTTCATTGACCGCTCTTGCAAGCAATTTAAAATATACATCCAGAGATTTTTCTACTTTCTTCAGTTCCCCATTTTCTAAAAGTTCTGTCATCTTATCCTTTTCTTCTTTTATCTTATCTGCATAATGTCCCGTTGATAGTGCAAAACGGATATAGCTGTCACTGGCATTTCTTAAAAGTCTTTTGATATACTCATTTTCCACCAGATCACACATGGCTTCTGCAGGCTGTACCTCTCCTGACAATCCCGATGTCATAAGCAACTCTTCCAACTGCGCAGTCTTTCCACTATGTTTCAGACTGTTCAATGCCTTCTTTGTCATCTCCGAAATCATACTGTAGATCAGACATATCTGTTCTTTATCCAATTCTGTCACAGTAATTCTTCTGGTTGCAAGGCGGATAATTAACCCCTGATTTTCCAGGATCTGGAAAGCTTCCCGGATTGGAATTCTGGAAGCTTCAAACGCTTCTGCCAGTTCTTCTTGTTTTAACTGACTTCCTCCGGGAATTCTTCCGGACAATATTTCATCAGCGATCTGTTCCGCCATATAGTCGCTCAATCTTTTTTCTGATATATCTTTCATAATTTTCCCCTTGATTTAAAACCTTATAACAATAATGTATCCAAAATCAAGGAAAATGTAAAGAGTTATTTTTTCGTTTTCTAATATTTTGGGCTGCATATTCCACGAAAAAATCATAATATTTTACAAATATTTCTTCATATCCTGAATCAGCTTTTCACATGTCTTTTCAAATTTCTTTGCAAGTGAAATGCTTTCTTTTTCCGCTTCCGGATAACGATTTAATTTCTCTGTAATGGATTTTATTCCCATATTTGCCCCGTCGATCATCATTTCCGCAATCTTCGAACTGTCATCATTGAGCATCATCTTTACTTCAGCACTGATCCAGGCAAATGTCTCTGCTGCCTTTTCTGACAGCTTCTCCTCCTGCAATTTTCCTTCTGACAATCTTATTGATTCCTTCTCCATTTTTTCATAGTCTTCTTTATATTTACAGAACAAGTCCTGAAGCTCCTGACTCTTCAGATATACCGCCAACTGCTCGATACTATTCAGTGCCATCCGGCATCCAGAATTACATTCCTTCAGAATTTCGTATGTTGATGTGTCCATGATACTTCCTCCTTTTTAAATTGCTTGCTATCTTTTTATACTTTGTCTTTCTTCATGTATTTTTCATTATTTTTCTTTTATAGTATGTCTCGAATTTTGTTTTCTATGTATTTACCCCAAATAACACTGGCAATTTTTCTTGCATACTTAGCTATCTACAGAACACAGGATGATTAAAAAAAGCCCTTGCAGATATCATTTTAATATCCACAAAGGCTTTTCTATCTCTCATATTCTTAATTTACCATAAAATACTTCAGACTGATTTCATTAGACGCAACATCTGCAAGGTTGACACAACTGTTTCCCATACGATCGATCAGATGCAAGATATTCGTAAATGGTGTCGTAAGGCTTGCTTTACATTTTCCTTTATTGACACGCTGTACATGTGCTTTTCGCATCTTCAGATCCAGATCCATGATCTTATCTTTCCGTTTGATCAGCTTCTCTGTCTGAACTGACCTATCACCCTGTAATGCCTTGATTGAATCGGTAAACATCTTCTCCAGTGTCTTCAGGCTTTTCTGCAACTCTTCCATCGCTTCCGGTGTATATTTGTATCTGTTTTCAATCTTTTCCTGTACACATTTGGCAACTTCTACACTCAGCGTTCCCATACGTTCCACATCGCTTAAGATGTACATAAGACTTGCCGTCTGTGCAGCCTGCTGCTCTGTCATCGTTCCGGCTGAGAACAAAGCTGCCAGATATTCCGTGATCTGATCCGTCAGTTTCTTAATCTGCAGTCCCTTTTCCTGCAGTGGTTCCAGTTCATTCATATCTTCAGTTTTGACAATTGTGATCGTATCTGCCACAACAACTTTAACCATTTCACTCACGCGAAGAATTTCCTTTGCGACCAACTGAAGTGCCGCTGCCGGCTGGTTTATGATCTTATCATCCAAAAATACCGGTTTTGCAGAATCCATATCGACTGCTTTTCCATCCGGAATCAACGTCATAACAATCTTCACCATGAATTTGATCAGACAGACCCAGATCAGTGTCATTGTAATATTGAATAATGTATGCGCATTTGCAATCTGTCTTGAGATCACCTCAACTTCTGGTCCTTTCGGAGAAATATGCTGGATCAGTACTGCAAATGGTTTCACAAACCAGATAAATAACAGACATCCGGAAATGTTGAAAATACAGTGTGCAACTGCGGTACGTTTCGCATCTTTTGTCTGACCGATACTTGCCAGAAGTGCTGTAATTGTAGTACCGATATTATCTCCAAGCAGGATCGGGATTGCTCCTGCAAGTCCAAGCATACTTGTCACGCCGTCAGGTCCCGGCTGTGATGCAAAGTTCTGCAATACTGCGATCGTTGCACTACTACTCTGTACCACCAGTGTCATAAGCGTTCCGACAAATACGCCAAGTACCGGAATATGTGCTACTCTTTCGATCAGGTCCGTGAACACCGGGCTGGATGCCAGCGGTTTCATGACATCTCCCATGGTCTCGATTCCAAGGAATAACAGACCAAATGCAAAAATTGTCTGACCGATACTTTTCACTTTTTCAGATTTCGCAATAAACGAAATAATAAATCCAATAAAAATAATGATATAAATGTAATCGCTGATCTTAAATGCAATAATCTGCGCCGTCATTGTCGTACCGATATTCGCACCAAAGATGATTGAGATTGCCTGCGGCAGACTCATAAGTCCCGCACTGACAAAACCGATCGCCATAACGGTTGTCGCACTACTGCTCTGTAATACCGCTGTAGTAAGTGCTCCTGCGATAACCCCAAGTACCGGGTTCTTAGTCAGAAGTGCCAGGATGCTTTTCATCTTTTCTCCTGCCGCTTTCTGCAGGCACTCACTCATCATATTCATTCCATAAATAAAGACTGCCAGGCCTCCTAAAAGCCCGAATATTATCTGCAATTTTTCATTCATAATATTTTCCCATTCTCCTTCATTCGTCTTCTGTAGAACCTGCCGCCGGCAGTTTCTTTCGAACACATGATGTTCCCTCGACGTTACGGGCTTATTGTAACGAAGGTGTATGCAGCCTATATCAAATCTATGTTAAATCTATGTAAAATTGTACCCAGAGTTTATATTACATTAAATTCTATGAAATTATTTTCGAAAAAATGTAAAGGAATCATCAAATGTATGCAAAATTATCTGAATACATAAGATGATTCCTTTTTATTGTTTATTCCTATTGTTTCTAATATAATGGTTCATTCTCAATCAGATATTGCAAGAATGCCTCGCAGCCTTCTTTCACATCTTCATAAGTCACGTCAAAATTCCCCGTGTACCACGGATCTGCAATGTCTCTTGCCTCTCCTGCATATTCCAGTAACAAATGCACCTTATGCTCCGGATCTTTCCGGATGATGCGGTTGATGTTGCGAATGTTCCACTGTTCCATGCCGATCAGGTAATCGAACTCTTCATAATCTTTTCGCGTCATCTGACGTGCTCTGTGATTCCCACACGGGATTCCTTCTTCTCTTAATTTGTTCTGTGTCCCATAGTGTACCGGATTGCCATCTTCTTCGTTACTAGTTCCGGCAGAGTCGATGTAGAAAGATGACTCCAGATTCGCTTTTTTTACTAAATCTTTCATTACATATTCTGCCATGGTGGAGCGACAGATGTTGCCGTGGCAGATGAAAAGCACTTTTATCATTGTTGCATATCCTCGCATTTCTTAGTTTTTCTTGGTATTTCGGGCTTTGTGAGCCTTTGTAAATTTTTGCTTTTTGGCATAACCTGGTTTATTTTCGCATAATATTGTCCGCAAAAGGTGTAAAATAAGGTGTATGTTTTTCCATTTTACACCTTGCTGTTTTCAATTAAAAATCGTAATTACACAATCCGAAGTCTGGCGATTTCTTCTCTGGCATCCTCAAGATTTACATGCGTATATGTATTCAGCGTTACGCTGATATCTGAGTGGCCCATCAAATATTGCAATGCTTTTGGATTCATTCCGGATTTTGCCATATTTGAGCAATAGGTGTGCCGACATACATGCGGTGTGATAACACTCATCTGTACTTTATAAGTATTATTATATTTCTGAATGATGTGTTGAAAGTAATGCTCCCAGTGCAGAGAATAACAAATACTTCCGTTTTTATCAAAGTATAAGAATCCACTTTTTCCATCTACCATAGGCTCTGCTTTGGGCGGGTTTCGTTTTTCTATTATTTTCTGAAAGCATTCCTCTACATCCGCAGTCATAGGTATCTTTCTCGTTCCGCTGGTTGTTTTAGTCTCTTGAATATAATATCCGATTTTTGATTTTTTCTGCAATTGATGATCGATGTTGATCGTATGCTCCTTGAAATCAATATCAGAAATCGTCAAACCACAAAATTCCGAGATGCGAAGACCTGTTTTAAACGATATGTAGATTCTCTCATAATACCTGCAAAAATGAGGATCTTCCTTCACAAATCGTAGAAACTTACGTTCCTCTGCTCTGCTTATTGCCTCTCTTGTCACACTGTCATTCACAACCACTTCCATTAGCTGAAACTGAAATGAATTTTTCCTGATCAGGTCATCATCCACTGCCAACTGAAATGCCGGACGAAGAACTCCTCGGATTGAATGGATGGAACTATAGCTTTTCTTTTCTACCTGCTGAAGATGTATCAGCCAACATTTTGCATCCGAAATCCGAACCGTATCAATCCTTCTTTTTCCAAATGGATCTTTCTTCAATAAATTGATAACTGTTCCGTATCCTGCAACTGTAGTAGGTCTGACACCGGTTTTTGTTGATGTATATTTTTCAACCAGTTCCAGTACCGTCATATTTCCGCCATTTGTTGCAATCTGCTCAAAATGGTCCGTCTGGATTTTCTTCTCCATCTCTCGAAGCGACAAAGTACGGCGCTTTCCTTTCGGAGTTGCATCATTATGGTCTAAGCGCCAGCTATATACGCAGCGCTCCTTTCCCATCTCATCGACATACTTAAATCGATATCTGCCATCAGATAACTGTATTTCTCCATTGTGCAATATACGTCCTCTATGATCTCTCCTTTTTTCACTCATAATCTTTTAGTCTCCTTCATCAAATGTTCATTTAACTTGGAAGACCGTCTCGGTTTATTCATTATACCACAAGACCTTCTCTTCGCTAAGATAAAATGAACATTATTTTCATTACTATTTTTTCTATTCTGTCACTTAAACTGTGCTGGCTGTATCCAGATAATCTTCAAATAATTTTCTTTTGAATCGGATGTGCGAACCAACTTCCAAAATAAAATCTGCTCCTTCATTTTCACCTGCAATCTGTCTTAATCTCTTTTCTCCGATTCCGTAATATTCAGCTGCTTCGGAAACATTTAAAGAATATTTCTTCCAAACAGGTATTGTTTTTTCTGTATGATTCATTCGCATTTCTCCTCCCCTCTGTTGGTATTCAACAGCGTTTTCGCTTTCTCCATTTTCATACTTGCAATCGCTTCTCGTTTGCTTGTGCCTCCAACATACATTGGCGTACACATTTCTAAAATACGGTCATAGATACGCCTTTTATCCAACATGGTCTCGCTTTTTATTTCTTTCAGTGGAAGATTCGTTGTGATGATCAAAGGTCGTCCCGAACGGATCCTGCGATCTATGACGCTAAAAATAATTCCTAACGCATATTCTGAATTTCGTTCCACTCCAAGATCATCAATAATCAAAAGCTGATATGAAGCCAATGCATTGATATATTCCGTTTTGTCTGCCAGCGGAAATATATCATCGATAATGGTATTGAAGTTGGTCATCTTTACCGTTACCTCCTGCTTTAGAAGTTCATTGGCAATGCACCCGGCAATATAACTTTTCCCGGTACCAACCGGTCCCCAGAACAAACAGCCTATATGATTTCTTTTCATTTCCTCCCAGTTATCAACATAGCTTTTTGCCTTATGCATTACTGCATCTGACATATCTGCATTCTCAAATGTCCACTCTTCCATCCTGCTCTCGTCAAAACAGATGCTCGTATTTCTGCTGACTAATTCCCGGTGCTCTTTGTCTTTAAAATATTTTTGTTCTTCTTCATACGCTTTTCTGTCACAAGCACATTGCCTAGAATGTTTCTTCATCCCCATAAAGTCACCCTTAGGAAAAAATGCTTCTTTCGCTTCCCCACAGACTTTGCAATATTGCAAACCATCACTGCCTACACATACGGTATCTTCTTCTCTCATCACAAACTCTCTCCTTCCCCATAGCAATAATTTACTTCATGATATTTATTACTTTTATATTTCTCAGTTACTTTACTAGGTGCCACATTTCCGACTTCTGCACAGCCATTTTTATGACCAGATGATGGGTGCTTTTCCGGCTCTATTACAGCCATCTTTTCAACCGCCTTATCGTCAACCGGCTGTAAACCTATCTCATCAGATGGAATTTTTACATATAAATGATTGGGTTTTGAAAATCCACCGGATCTACGAACCAATAATCCCTCATCATCTAATTCCTTCAATGCTGTTTTTACAGAAGATTTGCATTTGTCGATTTGAACAGACAATTCATCTATCGGAAAAATCAGATAAACATTTCCATACTTATCTATCCAGCTATTCTTTCTCGATATCCGCGCCCGGTCATACAAAATCATATAAAGAAATTTTGCAGTTTGGGAAATGCGCAGTTTGAGCAAAAACTTCGGAAACTGGAAGTACTGAAGCATCTGCTCTGACTCCTTCATGTATTCATATTTCATTCTTTTCTCGCCTCATTTCTGTTTCTAACTGTTGTAAAAATCATTTTTATGCCGGCTAAAAAATGTTCTTACACATATTCAAAAGATGAAGGGCATAAATACAGGTTCTTGATAAAATTTTTTTATTTTTTCCTGTCCAAAATACCCTTACATAAAACGAAACGCTGAGAGGCATTTTTACAGCCCCCTGAGGAGATTTTTTTATTTTTCGTTAACTAAATATTTGAGAGCAAAAAAAGCACTCACCTATTCCAGGTGAATGCCTTATCAAAATTTCATTATTTTGTTGTCTGTGACTCTTATCCAGATATGCCTGCATATCTGCTAAAATATAATTGCCAGCAATTATATTTTCACGTGGGTATGGGGACGTAATCCCAATCAAGGTCTGTTACTCGTAAGTAATACAAAATTGTCAAAATGACAATACTGTAATACACGGGTGGATCTTGCTCTTTACAATTTTTTATAACATACTTCTTTCTTTGTCATATATCTCTTTCCTCTACTCCTACCAATATCTCCGAATCATCCGCAACATATTTTCTCTACCAACAGGATTCATCGTATGAAGCCTGATTGGATAAAAACGTTTATTTTCCACCAGCCAATCCAATAATTTAATCCCATCCCCGCCATCATAAGCATAATCTCCCAAATCATGATCACAGTCAATTAACACAATCGGTTCCTCCGCTGATTCAATGGTTCTCTTGGCAATATTCACACTTTTACACCATACATATCCTTCCGGAGCCGGTCGTATATCATCCAGCCATATCTTCATACATTTTTCTCCTGACAATAATAATCCTCATTTTTTATCTGCCTTCCATCCATTGTCCAGATAAGATCTATAATGACTGCTATTATCGTAAATTATTTTTGATACGGAAACCAGTCCAAATTTCTTCATTATTTCGTCCATATATTCTTCACCTATATTGGGATTCATATATAGAATACATACATTTTTTGAAGTAATTTCAACTCGCCCTCTAGGATAATAATTATATGGATATCGACACTTTCGAGGCTTTATCTCCTTCCAGATTTTTCTGTGCACATAAGAATCCCCTGATTTTGAAATCCCAGATTTATATTTTTGATTGTCAAATGGAACTGCCCAGATTTTTCCGTCTATTAACCAAAATACTCCTTTATGTGGTCTTGCTAACATTTTGTTTTCCTTTAATATAATCATCCCAATTTAATTCATCTTTTGAAACAATCTTTGCCTTATATAGCGGCGATAAATATTGATACACTTCTCTATGATTAAAGAAATAATCCCCATGTTTTAACGCACCGGTTTCAATCTCTCCTTCCGGATTCACATATTCACATTGTATTCCACAGCAATCATCTCCTACTTCTTTGAGCCGACAATAAAAAGCATCTGGTGCATATGGTCTGCAATCTATAAACAGAACATCTCCCGTCTGATACGGAACAGGCAGGTTTAAATCTGGGCATACAGAATGAAACAGCCACTCTGCCATACTTCCTAATGGTCCTTTCAAATAATTTGACGATACTTTTTCATGAATAAAATATTGAATCTCTCCATCTTTATTCATGATGTATGTGTACATCGGTGATAAAAATTCGTTTTTCTTAATCTCATGCTCACCATCAAGATATAATTCAACCCGCCAATATAAAGTGTTCCATGTAGAATCCGGTTCATTCCAGTAATATTCCTGTACTGCCTTTTTCATATCTTCAAGGGATGTCATAATATATGGACCATCTATAATATCACTTTTATTATCATCGTCATATCCCATCAGTTGTATAAGAAAAATCTTTTCACTTTCCATCGTTAAATATTGCACTGCCTGATCAATACACTCACAGCATAATTTCAAATAATCCGTATCCTGTTGCTTTGTGTCTGATGTTGCTCTCAGCTTATACAATAATCCCTGTTTTCTTTTTAAACTGACTGGTGCTCCGGCAATAATTGACACATAGTCTCTCAACTTCAGTCGTTCTGCATCTTCCATTAAATATGCATGCAATTTCGGTGATTCAATCAAATCCAAAATCTCTTGCTTTAATTCTATCATCATATAAATCTATTCACCACTTTCTCTTATCACATTCTTTTCAACTCCATATTTTTCAAGCGCATCGTACACCTTGTGATACACCATCTGATTCGGATAATATCTATAATCAGCAAATATCTTGATACCGTCTTTATAGAAATATTCATGGATAGCCGCCGCACATCCTGAACTTCTGCTTTCGCCATATTCACATTGACAGATGATATCTTTTCCTTCTTTTTTTGCATTGAAAATAAATTCTGCAAGATCATCTACTTCTGGAAAATATGTCTCGTAAGTCAAATGATATTTCGGCAATACTGCCAGATCAATGTCATGCAGTGCTGCCTGAAATACACAATTCGTTTTCGCCGAATAGTCTACCGGCCTGTATTCCGCATCACGGAATTTTCCTGGCGGATCATAGAAACTGATTACCACTGCATTTTCCGGAAAATCTTTTTCTAATAATTTTTCTATTGATTTTCTTGAATAAATGGATATTTTCAACTTTTTCACTCCAATCTGTGCTTGATAAATAATAGGATATATGATTGTATGGGGTAAAAATGGCTCATTTCTGATCATATAAAAAACAGTGCTGAAACACTGTTTTTCCATCTTATTTTTCTCCGATTAAATCTCTGATTCTATTTAATCTATCTTTCAACACTTGATTCAATGAATCCTTTATATCATATTTTTCTAATTTATTTTTTTCATATTCCTTTTCATCTTCACTTTCTTCCATTGTTTTTATAAAAGCCTCCGCTGCCATAATCTTTTGCATCTTAGGCCAGACAATAAAATCCAATTGCAATGGGTAAATTTCTCTTTTTACTTCTTTTTCATTATATTCTTCGCAATATTTCTTTATAACATCTCTGTAAAATTCATATGGATACCTAATCATTTCCTCTGTCTCGTTTTCTGATAATGTTTTGATTGAACTCCATGAACCTATAGACTCTGCTTTTAACAGCAATTTTTCACCATCTACTTTTTTAAAAAGCTTATCTGGCAATTTAGTGAAATAGTCCTTGTCAAAAAAATCTTCTTCTTTAAAGCACCTTTTAAACCATTCTAAACTAAAACTATCCAAAGGCATATGACAAGCTTTAAAACGCTCTCTCATTTTATCATCAAGTTTACAGCAATATAAATATTTAAATGCCATGTTTACAATCTTTTGTGCTTGACCATATGACACCATTACTCCGTTTTTCTTAAAATTTTCATGTAAACTTTTACATAATTCCACATGTTTCTCATTAAAATCTATTGAATTATCTTTTGTTAAATATTCCCTTATCTGATATGCACACCCACTCGGTTTTTCCCCTTCGCAAATTTTTTTTATCTTCTCTCTTTTATCAACATCATTTTTACATTTCTTAACCTTCGACTCCGATGACCATTTAAAAGTCCTACATGCATCAAGATAACCTTGATATAATGCATCAACATAAACCCTTATATCTTTCTTCATAAGAGGTTTTTCATCAAGCCATTTTTTATAATCTGCCCTTATTACATCTTTAAAATTTTCTACTTCTTTTTCAATCTCCATCTTCTGCATCTCCTTCCACAACTCTCACAAGTTCTCCCCACACTTTCACCATCGCATATGTATCCAGCTCGCAATACTTCAACAAATTATGCCTTGCCTTCTTCTGTTCCTCCGCAAGCATATCTTTTATCCTCGGAAATATCGTCATTGCCTCTGAGCCATTGTGTACACCTTCCAGATTATGATAATTTAATTCCGGATCATCCGGAAATATCGCCGGCAGAACACTTTTAATTGAAAATGATCCTCCCATCGCCCGGTTATAATAATGACCTGCCTGAAATGGATCCAGTAAATCTTTGATATTCTCTTTGATATTTAATAAATGCTCAGATAAATCCGGGAACATTCCCGCCAATTCTTTAATTCTGCTGCATTCAAACGACTTATTGTACGCCGTTACACACACATTCATCGGAATATCCCTACACAAAGCTTCTGCAATTGCCTGCAATGGATTTTCTCCTGATTCTGCCAGAAATTCTTTATGTAATAACGGTCCACCTGCAGACTTTATATAATGTAATGAGTACTGGAATGGTATCTGCTGATATGGCTTTGTTCCTGGGAACAACGGTATCACTGGTTGCATGGTCTCAAAATCCAGAAAGTACAACGGATAAGACAATGTACTTAAAAATTCCCGGATTCCATCAATATTTACATATGTACCTTTGTCTTCTAACGCAAATTCTATCTGCCTTAATTGCTTTTCATTCTTAATCTTTCCACAGTCTTTTAATTGTCTATAATCAGAATTCCCTTCCCGATAATACTCTAATTTCTTTTTCAACGGCATCCGATATAAGTCAAATACGGACGGAGTTGGTAATTCTTTTGCACAATATTCCCAATACGGACATCCATATGGATCTTTACAGTATAATCCCAGTTCCCGCTCCGGCTCATTCTCTGATTCCAACAATGTATCTTCCTGTAATAAATTCTTCTCTACTTCCCCAATCTCATTTCTCACAAATTCAGACACATCCGTAATTTGAAACAGCCTTTCCAAATCCAATTTTCCATCATATACATAATCGTTATTAATGGAAACTATGTACGTTCCTGTAATCCGCACTCCGCAATGTTCCAGTACGTACTTCTGATAAGCAACGTCTGCCACATATACCGCTTTCATATTTTTCTCATTTACCGTCGAACTTTTTACTTCATATATTGCCCATCCGTCATTTTCTCTTTTCAAAATATCTACCGCACAATAGCACCCCTGATAGGAAAATGATGCTTCACATATGACAGATGTCTCGTGTTCTATTTCCACTTGTGTCCGGTCTGTCATTGCAGGTAAATTTAATTGTCCATTAACAGTCTCTGTTACATCTACCGGCTTTCCAAATAATTCTCTTGCCAGCTTCCCTACTTCTGTTCCCGCTTCCATTCTGGAATCATCTGTGGCATCTTCGGCTTTCTCTTCCGGCTTGTATTTATCCATCCACAACATCTTCGGACATTGCCACAATCTGCAATATTTCGACTTTGAAAAATGATTCTTCATCTCTTATGCCTTTCTTTTAATCTTCATATGCTTCCCACGCTTTTTTCAAGTCATCCCTTAATTTATCTCTTAATCTCTTCGGCTGCAATATCACCACATCCGGCGCATAATTTTTTGCGAACTGCTCCGCTGCACGTTCATTTACATGCACGCTCACCGATACATGCGTATCCGTTTCTTCTGAAAACTTCACCCCTTTTCCAAATAAATCAATCACATCGGATATCATTGCTTTTACGATTCTAAATTTAACAAACGCATTTTCACTGGAATACATATACACATGCTCTTTCATATATTCATTCAGATTCATTGGCTGATGTCCGGACCATTTCAAAGTTTCAAATGGCTTACCTTTTTCCTCAAGAATCTGTATGTTTCGAATCCTGTCTACACGGTAATTCGAGATATCATCATATTTATCATAGTTGCAGATCAGATAATACTTTCCCTCCTGTGCAGCCATTTGATACGGTGTAACAACATATTCCCGTACACTTCCATCTTCCCGCTTTTTCAAATGCATCTTCTTATCCGTATGATACTCTGCATATTCAAATAACACTTTCTGCTTTTTGCGAATGGCTTCATCCAATATACTAATATTATAAAACACCTGCTTATTGTCCGTCCGGTCAACCGGCAACGGATAAATGTATTGCGAGCGTGATTTAAAATATATATTAGATAATGATTCTAATTTTGTAATCAATTTTTTTGCCTGGCTATAGGGTATATGCTTTGAAAATAATAGGCTGTCTATTAATAGACGCAATTCTTCATTCGTGAATTTCTGCTTCAAATAAAAATCTGTCCATAACAAATCGTCTTCCGGGATTCCTTTATCCTCCAAATCTAAGCTATCTTCGTCTGATACTACACTCTTTTTTCTGAAAATTTCTTTCCGTGATACTTCTCGATATTCAATACTGCTGCCATATTCAATCAGATTTAAGAGATTTCTCTTTATAGCTTTCCGGTCAACCGGCATTTCATACTCTTTTTTCAAGATATCCTGTATTTCTTTCTGGCTCAGCCTATGTTCTTCATCCGTATATTTCTGTAAGATATCTAAAATATACAAAATCAACAATTTTTTTGGATGTATATCACTCATATTTTTTGCTCTCCGTTCTGCGCAGTTCATATAGTATCATTGTATGCCTACATTTCACAGATTTCAACGGGCATAAAAACGAACAGCAAAATATCATTCAACATCTCATCTCTTGTACATAATTTTCGACTCTATAATTTTGTATAATCCGGCATAACAAGAAATCCGTTTTTATCGTATTGAATTTTATTATTTCCTTCATAAGTATCTATCCATGTCTGAACAGCGGTTTCATATCCTGTCGCCGCTTTAATATTACTTTTATCAATAATTGATGCAATCCAATTTCCATTACATTCCCTCGTCAATATATAGATTAGTTCTTCCTTTTGTTTTGTTGACAACCTTTTAGAATTCTTTTCTGGAACATACTCCGGTTTATCCAATCGAATAAATGCACAATTCTTCAGATTCCATGTATTATCTAAAAATACATGCAGATATGGTACTGCTGTCTTCGTATCATGCTGCTCTACTGCAACCTTAATACTTAACTTTTTACATAGCCTTGGATTTATAAGTGCCAAACAAAGATTGTCCTGCTCACCTTTTGTATTATTCCACATTTATCATTCCTCCACTACGAATTTTTACTAACTATATCTTAATGGATCTAATGGGGCAAAAAAGGTACACAGCTTGTGTTATTACTCATTCCAAATTTCTTTCATTTTCCCTCATGATCATGAGGATTTTTTCGTTCAAATTGTGTGATTATATGCAAAAAGCGTAGGATTTTTCTCCCACGCCTTTATCTATTATTATTTCAACTATTCCGATCCGATCTTCCAAAGGTGTAAATAAGGTGTAAATTCTACGTTTCCATCCAAGAAACCCAATAAAGTCAAGGCTTTTTCCCCCGTTCCTTAAACACTGCCGTGGCAAACAAAGAGTACGCGTATACTCATAAAAACTCCTTTCTAAAAGCGCTGTTCTGCTGCCATTTGCAGCATTTTGCGCGGTGTTAGTTTTTCTTTATGTATTGGTCATTTCTGTACATAAAATGCAAATCTTAGCAAAATTTTGCAAGATGTGTACATCAATCGTAGTAGAAACGGAGTAAAAAAATGGATGGGTTACTACTAGCACAGAGATTTAACCTCTCCCAGTATGTAGCATAAAAGCTTAAATAATAGCTCCCATAAATTTTTCTCTCCATTCAATATCAAAGTTTATCTTGTCAACCTCGAATAGTTTATGTACCTTTGATATGATTTCATCGTACTCTGATGACTTATCTATCAATGAAGACAATTCGTCTGTGTTAACAGGCATGATAACAACATTATCCGTAAACTTATCTTTATCATTAGAAGACTGAAGTGGCACTGCAGCAACAGCTTTCCAAATATTAATGGTATTGTAATCAAAGCTATCCGCAATGAAGAATGATGTCACTTCCCTACCCGTGTTAGCAGTTTCCTCCTCGACTTTCAAATTAATAGAATGTCTAAGCACAGGTTCCCATTCTCCACGTTTTTGACTACTTGCATTCATCAATGTGGCTTCTAGCATAATAACCTTATCAGCCTCATATATTACAATATCACCTTGTCCTCCACCAGCATGTACTAAAGGTTCAAAGTTTGCGGACAACGTCAAATTATAACTACTCAGAATATCAACTCTTTTTCCCGAAAAATAGTACCAGGCAATACCAACGACATACTCATAGATAGTTGGAACTGTTGCATCCGGACTAACTATGTCTTTAATAAGCTTATCATTACTTCGATTACTAAATAGTCCAAGAATTTCCTTAACCTTCTCTGCAGGATAATTCTTATCTATAAATTCAGCAAACTCCTTTCTTCGTTTATCTGCAACTATAACTGGAATCTCTTCAATAGTTGCACCCGGAAATTCTTTTTGAATATTATCTTCAACTTGTTTAGTTTCTTCTTCATAATATTCCAGTATTTGTGACAAAGAAGTTACATCACAATAAAAACTGTTTATTCCTTCTTCGTATTCTGCATAACAATCATAATATGAATGCAACTCTTCGCTTATACTTCCAGCTATTCTATTTTTAATTATTTCTTCCTCAAATATGCATGCACACAATTCTCGGTAGGCTAATTCAACAAACCCATTATCAAAACTAATAATACCGGTTGCTTTAAAAATACGTTTTGTAGTATCTGAATACTCACGAATTTGATCAAGTATCTTTGACAATGAAAACTGTTTAAAAATATAAATATTTAAATTTCCTTCAAACATTTTCTTGTATTGCTTATCAAATTATATTTTGTCAATAGTTTTGCGACAAGTTTTTGAATTTTTTTCTAAGCTAGTTTCCTTATTTCCTCTTCAAAGAGTTGGGCGGATGTCTTAAAGCCAAAAATCCCCCTTGGATAGTTATTTATCCAGTTTTCTATATATTCAATGTCCCGGTCCTGCTTCTCGTCAAAATCTTCCCCTTTTGGTATGTGTCGGCGGATAAGGCGGTTATTGTTTTCATTGCTTCCCCTCTCCCAACTGCTATAAGGGTGGCAGTAAAAGGCAAAGGTCCGCTTTTCTCCCTCATGTAATACAGACCGTTCTAACCCCTCATAGTCTGAAAACTCCACGCCATTATCTACAGTAATGCTTCTAAATACCTTTGTGAACATATCGCCCCATTTCCTTTCTAATCGGTCAATGGCTTCTACTACACTGGCCGCCTTTTGGTCCGGCAATTTCACTATTATTTCATCTCTTGTTTTCCTCTCTGTAAGCACAAGCATACACGACTTTGTTACCCCCTGTTTTCCCTTTACCGTGTCCATTTCCCAGTGTCCAAAAATTTCCCGGTCCTTTACTTCGTCCGGGCGGTTCTCTATGCTTTCCCCTGCGGACGCTCTCTTTTGCACCCTAACCCTTTTATTGTGCTTTTTCCTTTTCCCCTTTACTGGCAAATCTTTGTTTGTGAGTTTAAGGAAAATTCCCTTATCAATGTATCTGTATAATGTTCTTACGCTGATAGAAGTAGTAAACTCTATTCCGCTTTCTGCTGCCGCCGCTAGTGCCGCTTCCGGGCTATATTTATCTTCTATTATTTTCCCCTCTATATACTCCGCAAGTGGGCGGTCGTTTCCTATTTTTATATTCCGCCCTTTTCCCTGGGCGTTCCAATCATGGTTCTTTTGCCCCAAATCGCTGCTATACCTTGTTTCCTCGGTGTAATCGCTATTTCTGTGGGTATATTCTCCCCTCTTTATCTCCCTATAAATAGTGCTTCTATGAACGTGCAAATATTCCGCAACCTCTACTACTTTATGGCCGGAATTTAACATAGTTTCCATTTTAATTCTATCGTTTTGGCTCAAATGTTTAAATAATTTTCCCATGAAATTACCTCTCTTGTGATAAAACGGGCACGAAAAAGTCCGTGCCGTTGTTTTATCGCTTCCCGGCAAGTAATTCCTATGGTAATCGTAATTCATATTGTGCCCGGTGCGTTATACTTTTTTCTATTTTACAATGATGTGGACATTGTGGGGTCCAGGCTCCCGGCTTTTATTTTGGTTAGGACGATTGCCCACCGCCCAGGCGTGCCGCCTGTTTGCCTGTCCTGCTACACGCCGCCCGGTTCACATTAAACCCTGGCAGAAACTTGTCAACCAACACCACAATGCCCACCATTGCAACCCGTCAACTGTTTGTAGGGGCTTCGGACCCTCACGCCGCCCATGGTCGGCGTGGCCGTTTTAATTGCCGGGCGGTTCCTGCTGCCGCCCTGGCGTTTATTCTTATGCACAACGGGCCTGCTCCACCCATGCTTGTGCTTCCTCTGTGCTTCCAAACCAATCATTATAAATATCTTTCCGGCTTGTGCTTGTGTATGTGCTTTCCGGGCACGTTTCTGCTTCTTTGCTTGCTGTGATTGCTGCCACCACTCTGCCCCTATCATCAAATGAAGATGTTACACAATACCATGTTTTCATATTCTTATCCTTTCCCGGCGGCTCTACTGTCCGCCGCTTTCCATTCTTTTGTCAATGGCCTGGCTGATAAATTCGCTTACGCTCTGCCCTGCTGCCGTTGCCGCCGCTTGAATTACTGCTTTTTTCCCTTTTGGCACTTTTATTTCTATGCGGTCATAATTCCTTTTGTTAAATTCGTTTTGGTATGCAATTTGGTTAAATTCTCCGGTTTTAGTTCTTGGCATTTTCCAACCTCTCTTCCTATTTCGGCAAATTCCCTCTTCCTTTCTCTTGCCAAATGATTTATAATAATTTTACAGTTTGGGCGGCTTTGGCAAGTCCACCGCCCTTTCTGTACCCCTAAAGCCTATTCGTTAGGCTTTTCTTTTTTTGCCATGTTTCTGACTTCCTGCACCGCCTTGGCAACCTCTTCCATGTTCTTGCAATTACTGAATTTATCGGCTACCAGGTTAAGGATTACTTCCATTTGCTTGTCTGTCATGTTCTCGCTCATGTTATCTCCTTTCTATGCTTGCCCATGTATTCGTTAAGTATCTCTCTTAACTGTTTTTATTATATAACATATGTCGGCATATGTCAATACATATTACGACATATTTTTATTTTTTTATAAAAATCCCTCAATGTGTGGCTGCTTTTCCGCTTCACATTGAGGGTTGTTTTTATCTTCTACTTTCTATTATGAAAATAATTTCGTTGACTTTTGCCTGGTTGGCTTCATTGCTTACACACCTTACCACCCTGTCTTTTCCGTCCGCCGTGGTAATGGTTATGCCAATGTAATTTCCCATTTTCTTTTCAAATCCCGTATTTTGGGATATGGCAACGATTTTGTCATACATGAGCGTTTCCGTTTTTGATTGGCTCCCGTCCTGCTCAAAATATAGGCACCTTTTTTCTGTTACCGCCAAAACCGCCGTTGAAAAAACCAACTTTTCCGCCTGGCCTTTTCCTTGAATACAATAATCAATCTTTTCCCCAGGCAGTAATGTTTTTCCAAATACATTTTGAGCCATTACCTCTTCAATCGGTTTTTGTTCTTTCGCTTCTTTTTTCTTTCCGAAAAGTCCCATTTTCCAATCTCCTTTTGTTGGTTTTATACTGTGTCCCCATTGTGTAATTCAATAGTGGACTTGTATTAGTCCCATTATAACACACACTTCCCCGTAAAATAAAGAAAAAAGGACTAATATTAGTCCAGAAAGGGGCCGCAATGTTACAAGTCAAAATAAAAGACGATACTGGAAATACCATAGGCCAAAATATAAGAAGAATAAGAAAATCACGCAATATAGGGCAAACCGCTCTTGTCCGTGATTTACAATTACTTGACATAGACATGACCCGTGAAGCATTGGTAAAAATCGAAAGGGGAATACAACATATACAGTTGAGCCAATTAAAAGGTATTCGTGATGTTCTCCAAACAACTTATGACGAATTACTGGAAATGCATTAGACAAAAGGACACGCCTTTTATTGACGTGTCCTTTCTCCGTGACATATTAAATTCCTTGCACGTCCCTGGCGGACGTATTCCAAAAGGCGGTATTGATAGTTACTATCTCAACATAGCGTTGACTTTTGCCTGGACCTCATTGTAATTATACCCTGCGGCTTCCAGGCGGTTCTTTCTCTCTTTCCCGTTGCCCCATTTCCCGGCAATTACTTCCTTGGCTACTGCGGCCACGCTCTTTGTTGCGGCGGCGGTGCCTTTCAGTAAGGCATTTACCTGGTCCTGGACGGCTTTGTAATTGTACCCGGCGGCGGTAAGGCGGTTCTTTCTGTCCTCTCCGTTGCCCCATTTCCCGGCAATCACTTCTTTGGCTACTGCGGCCACGCTCTTTGTTGCCTGGGACCCGTTCCCGGCGGCTTCCTTGTCATACTTCGGCACGCCATAACCACGGATATAGCGGCCATTTACGTCCAATGTCCTGCGGCCTACGGCATTGTTTTTATTGCCCTCGATAACGGTAATTTTTCCGCCGCTCACACTCTCAACAATGCCCACGTGGTCCGGCCACCCGGTACAATCTCCGGCCCCGGTATCGTCCCAATCGTAAAAAATAATGTCCCCAGGGCTTGGCGTCCTGCTGTCACTTTCCTGCCATTCCCCCAGGTTCTTGAATAATGCAATCATCTGTCCACAACCGCACTCTGTCGGTATAATTCCAGTCAAACCGCACTTGATAGCCACGGCGGAAACAAAGGTGGCACACCAGGCGTCTGTATATTTGACTTTGTAACCCCTCGCCAATGGTTTGTGGCCGTTGTACACGTCAATAATGCCCTTGTGGGTGCCGTCCGCTTCATTTCGGCCAATCCACGCCCTTGCCTGGGCTAATACTGCACTTGCCAATTTTGCCATGCTTCCGGCTCCTTTCACATCATACTGCTGCAAATCGTACTGTGTAACAATCCTCATGGTATTGTCCACATACTTGCTACTGGTTGCGTACCCGTCCGCCTTAATGGTTTTAAGGTACGTTTCCGGGTCCGTAATGCCCCGTAAATTCTGATACCTGGACAACTGGATAAACTCAAAATAGCCTTTTACACCCTCTTCCATGTTGTCATACACCCGGAAATTGTCCTTAATCTGCGTAAGGGTTCCCGGCGTATATTCTTCCATTGTGGAAAGGTTTACGCTTTTCCCGGTCCATTTTGTCCCACATTTCAGCCCAAAATAATTGTGATATACGGCGGCCAGGCGGCTTTCTCCCCAACCGCTTTCAAGTATCGCCTGGGCTATAATCGGACTATGTACCAAAATCCCGTATGCCGGGGCGTATTTCTGCACGCACCCGGCAATCTTTTTAATAAACTCCTGCTTGTCCATGGTTTACACTTCCTCTTCCGTTGTCACTTCCACTTCGGTTTCCACGTTGGCGGCGTCTGTCAAACCCTCGCCAATGATGTAGGCCACCACGGACGCCCCGGCCATGATAAGGGCCGTTACCTGGGTGGCGGTGTTCTCTGCTCCCCCGGTGGCTACAATCATCATGGAAACAAAGGACGCTACCGCCGTCCACATTTTCCGGCTTGTCAATTTCCTGGTCCAGTTAATGTTTTTCATGTGGTCTTTTCTCCTTTCTTATATTTCCAAAAGCCGCTTGGCTTGTTGGTTCTGATTATTCGTAAATCCCTTTTATGCCCTGCTCCGTTAAGAAGTCCTTTTGTTCATGCTTAATCTTACGGGCATATTCCAGGGCGGCTTCTGTCTCTCCGTTGGCGTGTCCATTCTTTAAGGCCGTGGCCGCCGCTTCTCCCAGGGCAATAGACGCCATGACGCTTTTTATGATAAGGACCTCGTTTTTTTCACGGATTTTTTCTTTTTCTTCTGCTTCCGTCTGCTGCTTCTTTATTTTCTGTTCAATCATCCAAAAACAGAAAGCGGTTACGCCGCTCGGAATACTCATTGCAATAATAAGTGTCTGTAAATCCATTCCTTTATCTTCCTTTCCTTAAATGTTCATGGGCTTATCATACGCCCCATGGTGTTGAAATTCTGACCCACTTACACCGGAACCAAAAGGCCGCTTTGGGTCTGTTCAAATTCCCAAAACAGTAAATCGTACTCAATGGCCTTTGTTACGTGGTAGGTGTCGGCGTGCCCCATGTGTCCCAGGCGGCTTTGATATTTCCTGTTAAAGGTTTCCCGGTCCAGTTCCCCGGCCTTTAGGTGCTTTACGTCCTTTTTCAGCCGCCGGACGGACCCCTTACGCACTTTCCTATATGTTGGGTGGTGGATATATCCGCAAAAGTCCACACCGTTTCCGGCGTATAGAATGGTGCTTTTAGGGTTTATGTGCAATTTCATTTCCTCTTCCAAAAATTCTTCAATCCGCTTTTCCCATTCCTTTAACTGGTTTAAATCCGGGGAAAGAATTATAAAATCGTCCATATACCGGACGTAATATTTAATGTGCAAGGTGTGTTTTATGAATTTATCCAGGCGGTTGCCGTACACATTGGCAAATAACTGGCTTGTAAGGTTCCCCACGGGTATGCCCACGCCGTCCGGCAATATGCCGTTTCTGTCTATGATGTTATCCATAAGGTAAAGGGCTTTCTTGTCCCCTATATACCGTCTGTTTTCATCTTTTAGGCCGTCATGCGGTATAGACGCAAAGTATTTACTTATATCCCCTTTAAAGGCGTATATCCGTAGCCCCTGCACAACCATAAGTTCATAAAGCCATTTGTATAACTGGTTGCTTGCGGCGTGCATACCTTTCCCCTCACGGCAAGCATAGGAATGGCAATAAAACCTTTCTTCAAATACCGGTCCGATTGCATTTACAATCATGTGCTGCACCACTCTGTCATAAAATGGTAAGGCCATGATAAGCCGCTCTTTTGGCTCCCACACTTTGAACACGGTATAAGGTCCCTGGGAATATGTGAGTGTTTCCACTTCCTCGCACGCCCTCAATAGTTCATCTTCCTTTGACATAGAAAAAGCCAATACCTCTTCATGGAACCGCTTATTTTCTGCGGCTTTGTGGAATGAGATATTGGCATTGTCAAAGGTGTACATTTTCTCATGTAATCCTTTAACTGTTTTCATTTTTGCCCTACCAATTTTCAAATATTTTTTACTCAAAAGGCGGTGCCTTTGTTAATTTGTCCGGACAAACGCCGGAACGGGAAAACCGTCTGACTTATCATAAAGATAGATTGATAAATCTTTGCCAGTGGCCTTTTTAGGGGCTTCTGTGTCTGAAAATGCCGATTAGTCACACACGCACCACACGCCAATGTTCGTGTTCACGTTCCACGGGTAATTGTTGCAATTCACCGTCCGGGAGCCGCAATGCACGCCGTTGTTCCAGTTGCCGCCGCCAATGAGGGCGTGCAAGCCAGGAAAGGCCAGGTGCGAATTAACAGTTTCCCCAAATCATTTACTTGTCCGGCTTCCAGGTTCCGGCCTTTACCGCTTCAATGACGCCGTTCATGGTGCCGCCTATTGCCCTGGTGTGGCGGCTGATGACCTCATAGCGGTGCTTGCTTATTGCTTTATACTGCAAATCGTAGGATAGACGTATCAATGTTTTAATCTGCTGCAATTCCACGTCCGCCGCATAAATATGGCTTTTCGTACCCGTTTTCTTGAAACGGATTACGTCCTTTAGCATTTCAAATATTGCCGTCTTAATCTGCGTCTGCAATGCAAACTTTTCAAATTTCGGAAACTGGGCCAGGATAGGGTAAATGTATAAAAGAAAATCATAAATTTTTTGGTACAATTCCATAGTGCCCATATAGGCGTCTATTTGTTCCGGTTCTTTTTCCTCTGCCATTACTTCTTTTCCTCTTCGTTGTAGGGGTTGGGCTTTCGCCCACCCCTACGGGATTACAGACTGTCACACACGCACCACACGCCAATGCCCGTGTACACGTTCCACGGGTAACTGCGGCAATACACCGTCCGGGAGCCGCAACGCACGCCGTCGCACCAGTAGCCGCCGCCAATGAGGGCGTGCAAGCCAGTGCTTGAATACATATACGCCTGGCCGTAACCGCCACCGAAAACGTCATACCATGCCGCACTTGCCGCCGTTGGGTCGTGTAAAAGTTCATTAAGCCATTTCCACACATTACCCACCAGGTCGCAAATATTTAAAGCACTTATGGCGTTTGCAATCTTTCCAACTGTGGTTCTTGCCTTGTTTGTGGTGGCTGTGTGTCCGTTGGCATTGGAAGCGTCAAGGCCCTGGGGGCTTCCGTCTGCCGCCACGGTAAATTCCATGTAATCCGGCAAGCGTTTCCCTACACGTCTGGCCCGTTCTCCTGCAATATACCAGTTAAGGCCCTCGGTTCCGGTTATCGGCGTGCCGCCGTACACGGATTGTAAGCCATTCGCCCCGTCATCACTGGAAAGGTAAATGTCTCCCCATAATGCGTTCCCCAGGTACACCATACCGGACGGGTCGCATTTCGGACGGTGCTTTGTGGTCCATACACTGTTGGGCAGAATATCCACACGGGTGTTGCTCTCCCAACCGCTGCCCCTTACGGACCCGGACGCATTGACCGCACGCCCGTAATCGTCCGTATTTCTTACACGGCCATAATGGAAACCGCCGATTTTACGGGTATTGGTATCGTCCCAGGCGTCCCCGTCCGGCCAGGAAGAATTTAAGGAAATCAAATAAAGTTCGTCCTGGGCGTCCGTCCCAGGGTCACAAATGTAAATGTAATAGTCCGAACCGTGTACAAAATCGCTTCCCTGGTCCAAATTTGCTTTGGTAAGTACGGTTTCCGCCGTTTTAAATACTGCGTTTTCCCCTACCGCAATGACGCACCCGGCCATAATTGTGACGGCTCCCTGGGCACTGTACTGGATATACTCTTTTTCCGGTGCCACAATGTCGGAAATGGCCGCCATTTTTGCAACCGTGATTTTGGCCCGCTCGTCCGTCATGTTCTCGTCATAAATAAAAAGTCTGCTCATTATGCCAACGCTCCTTTCATTTCTTCCACTTCCTCTTCCGTGATACCCATACGGTCATAGAACGTAACCGCCGCCGGAATACCGATTGTTACCGTGCCAATGTTTACGGCTTTTGAAAGGGTAAGCACCGTAAAAGAAATTGTGTTGCCCTGCCCTGCTGCCGTGTTGCCCTCTGTGGCGGCTTCCTGGCCCTCTGTGGCGGCGTTTTCCGCTTCGGTGGTATCTTTCTCCACTTCCACCGTTTCAACGGCCTGGACGGTAGGGTAAACGGCTCCATTCTTGATTTTCTGCCCTGCTGCCACCTCTGCACAAAACATAATTTTTACCGTCTTTCTGTCCTCTGACAGTTCAATGACCGGGCACATAATCCAGTTCTGATTTTCCAGTTTTTCAACTGCTGCCAACCAATCTTCCTTTTTCAGTCTCTTTTTCTGCACCAGTTTAAAGGTGTTTACCAGGTCGGACTTGGTTTTGATTACTTTAGGAAATCCTTTCATGTGTTATACCTCGCTTTCTTTTAATAAATACGTTCCCATGTAATTACCGATATAGGCCATATTGGTGCCCTCACGCAAGGAAACCGTGGTTGTGTGCATAAGGTCCATATAATCTATGGAAAGCCGCTTTGGCGTTACCATAACGCTTTCCATATTGGTTTCCAGGGTATAGTCCCCGGCTTCCGTGATGTAAAAGCCTATGCCGCTTTCTGTAATTGCCGCCGTCTGCACCGTTCCCGTTGTAATGTTCGTGAGCGTTACCGTGACCGCCGCCTGGATTGTTTCCAGTAAGTAGGCAACATTGACTTTGTGGGCCATGTTGTGAACCTTGGTTCTTAATCCGTCAATCTGCAACTGCAATTTTCCGGCCACGTCCCCGGCAAGCTGCTCCTGCTTTGCCGTAAACCATTCGTCCCACTGTGCCGTCCGCTCCGTCTGAAACTGCTGTACCATTGCGGTGTATTCTTTGATGAAAGCGGCATGGTCTTTTTCCACCGCTTTTTTCTCGCTTGAAAACCATTTGTTAAACTGGGCGGACCACTGGGAAAAGTCCAGTTCTTCAAACTGCGAACCAATAAAGCCGCAAACCGTCTTATCCGGCCTTTCGTCTGTAATGTCTGCCTGGGTAATCTCAACCGCTCCGGCGGCCACATAGACACGGGCCAGGCTCTTTTCCTGGATAACATCATTGTTTACCAGTTCCGGGGCCTGCGGATTGCTTGAAAAAGCACCCTCTAAGACATAAATACTCGGCTTTCTTTCGGTTTCGTCATTCCTTAATACAATGCGGTCAATCCTTGGAAGCGTTCCGCTTGCCTGGCTCAATGTAAGGGTCAATGGTGCGGTATTGTGGATAGTATGTAAATTGATATATGCGTACCCGGTCCGGGTTCCGCCGTCCACCGTCACTTCCATGGTGCCGCCCGGTGCCGTCACTTGCAAATGGCCGTATGCAACGCCCTCTTTATAGAACGGGGCTTTGTCCTCGTTCATGTCCTGGCCGTTATACATATGCTCTTTATCGTTTAGGTCGGTAGCATTGTAAAAAAATCCTCTTACTGCCATGGTCTTTTTCCTCTCCTTTCCTCTATTCGTCCCATTTTATTGTTGTGGGTAGGGCGTCCCCAAAAGTAGGCACCACATACATGCCCCCATATTCGTAAACCTCGCAAAGTTCCGTAATTCTAAGGTTCTGTGCGGTGTTCCACTTTTTCTTCTTTACGGTCACAACGTCCCCCAGGTCATAGTCTTTTCCGTAGGTAAAATTTACATCTGCTTCCGCTTCCGCTTCAAAGTTTTCAAATATCTTGTTTTCGTTAAGAAACTCCTGCCCCCTGGTTTTAAGGGCTTCCAAATACTCGGCGTCCGTAAGTGCTTCTTTGTTTATGTCCTTGGCGTCCAAAAACACTTCCCGTAAATCAAATCCGGTTCCGCCGCCCACGGTTACAAAGATACGGGCCAGGCCGTCCCCGGCTCCGCCCACAATTACCTTGGTCTTATAGGTTGCGTCACTGTAATTATGTTTTGCCTGGTTCAAATTGTCGTAACTCTCCGAAAATATGACCCTGGGATTTTCCCCTTGTGCCTGGGTACGGTCCACGCCTTTGTAGGTTTCAAAGGTCATGGTCTTTTTTTTGAAGTCCGGCACGATACGGAAACCTATTTCTGCAAACTTCGCCAACTTCGTGAAGTATTCCAGGACATTCTTATAAGTTGCCTGGAATTGCACTTTTGTGGTGTCCCCGGTCGTCGCCCCTATCTGTAAAAGCGGTATTTGCTCCATGCGTCCAATCATGTAGTGCATGGCTGCTTCCACGGTGCCGTTAAAATTAAACTGTGGACCCGTCAACCGGTCCCCCAGGTAGACGGGAAGAAAAAAGCCGTTCCTGGTAATCTCATTTACCAGGGTGCTTTCCTCTTCCGCCTGGTCCCCACGTATCACGGCGGCTTCCTGCTTGTTGTCCCCCTTGGTTATAATGTTCCCCGGTTGCAATAGCCGTAAATTTTCCGCCGTTACCGGACAATGTAACTCAAACGTGCCACATTCGTAATATTTTCGGTGCCACTGTAAAGACGTGTGATTTTCGATATGCCCCAGGCGTCTAAGGTTCCGGTCATAAACGTGTATTTCCATAATCACACCCCCAAATATGAAATTCTGTAATATACCGACACGGAAAGGTAATTGGTGCCCTCGTCCGCCGTGTATGTCAATGTATTGGTTCCGTCCTGCAACTGGATAAATTCCCCGTCCTCGTCCAAATACTCGTTTATTACCGTCCCGTATTTTTCAATAACAGTGTCCCAGTCAATGACCCCGTAATTGTCTTTGTGGTTCTCAATCTCTGCCTGGGTCACGCCGTCCAAAAGGTAGGCGTTTTTCTTTCCGGTGTAGGTGTTTATAATCACATACTGACCGGATGACATGATAAAATCATTGTCCGAATATCCAACCTTGGTAAATTCTCCGCTTTCCGTGTGGTAAATGGCCGGGTTCTTCACGGCTCCGTCCGCCCGGAATATAACCACAATACCTATGTTGTCCGCTCCGCTCTCGTTTTCAATCTCCTTTACCAAATCCGCTTCACGGTGTCCAAATATGCGGCCCTCCTCCGGGAAGCACGCCGGAAAATAGAAGTCACTTACCCATGACGCCATAACCACTTCAATGTCTGCCAGGTCCTTAAAATACGGGTCCGTGCATTTAAGGGAAATGGTGTAATCACGCACCACGCCCGTTGTGGCTCCCGGTATAACGCTTTCAACCTCGTATTCTATGGCCTTGGCTTCGCCGTCCTCTATGTACTGCATTGTTCCCGTCCGCTTTATGGGAAATGTGCGGTATAAAAGGTTGCGGTTTTCTTTGTAATTGCTATCCATTTCCACGGTAATGACAATGTTTCTTTCCTTTGCGGTGGCTCCCTGGTAGGTACTGCCGTCCGTGGTTGTGTTCTCGCTTGTTACCACGTTGCTTTCAATGCCGTAAATCCCCTCAATATCTACCAGGTGGAACGGCGTAAAATTGTCCCAGGTAAAGGTAAGGGACACGTTTTTGTCACTGGTGCAAACCACTTTAATGTCTGACATTTTCCCTTACCCCCTTTGTACTGCCAAAATCATGCTTCTTGTCTGTAACCTGGTCTGTCTCGCTATCTCATACGGGCTTAATGCCTTGGGGCTTGTGATGTTCACATTCTGAACATACCCACCGCCGCCCTTTCCTGCGTTTTCCATGGCCTGGTTCTTTGCACTACCGGAAAGCGGTGTTACAACTGCTTTTCCGTTTACCATGCTAAGAAGTTCCGGGCCTGCTTCCGCTACCATGGCGGTGCCCTCTTTCAATACGCCGCCCTTTGCCAGTCTCGGCAAGGAAAGCGTGCCTATCTTGCCCAGGGAAACGCCCGGTATCTCGTTGATGACGTCAATAACGCCGTTTATCATTCCGATAAACTTATTCACAACGCCCTCTATGGTAGAAAGGCAACTGTTTATTGCTGATTTAAAAGCGTCCCCAACCGCCGAACCGATTTTCACGCCCACATTTACAAAACAGCCTTTGATTTTTTCCCACAAACCGGAAAAGAAAGAAGTCACATTGGCAAAGGCGTTTTTAATATTCGTCCATGCGTTTTGAAACTGCGTACCGAACCATGACGGGACGGCGGAAAGGGCGGTTTTTATTTCCGTCCACCTTGCACCGAACCAGGAACCGATTGCAGAGAAAACATTTTTTACATTGGTGTAGGCGTTGGTAAACATGGTAAGGAACCAGGACGCCACCGTTGCCAGGG